>Ga0304729_1000158_pt1 | contig 45854 bp, 45 predicted proteins | sample C_131016_MF_Meta_FD_190475 | JGI IMG/M metagenome (GOLD analysis project Ga0304729, IMG submission 190475) | Freshwater microbial communities from Lake Croche, Canada to study carbon cycling - C_131016_MF_MetaG (v2) (version 2) | ecosystem: Environmental > Aquatic > Freshwater > Lake | place... | reverse complement strand
AATTAGAGCCGATACGCTCTTCCCCTCGGGAGGATTCGCATAGCGGCCGAGTGCGCACGCTTGGAAAGCGTGTATAGGGCAACCTATCGAGGGTTCAAATCCCTCATCCTCCGCCAGCTTTTTGGGTAAGGCTAAGAGCTCGCAGGTAATTTAATCCAAGACGCTACCGCCAAACCATTTTCTAAGTTGGACTCAATTGTGAAGTAGCGATCTGGGATCACAACTTGTTTAGTTGTACCATTGATATGTCCTAAATATCCAGCCCACCAGCTAAAAGTGCTGTGTGCGGCGACAATCCCGCTCGCCAGAGACATAAGTCTGAGAACTTCTCCTGGGCGAATTGAATTTGGAGTTTCAATTTTTCTGATATTTGGTAAATGACCTTTTAGCCATTCGTGGGCACCATCTAGATCATCACTAAATAGCCAAATCTTGGAATTGCCAAGGCTGTGTAATAACGTTTTAACCCCCTCTGAATAATAATTAGGGCTTAAAACATCATAAATTTCCGGAAAATTTAAGTAATCACCTCTTCTTACATGAATGGCAATAATCGAATCGTTTAATATTTCTTTTTCTAAGTGCGAAAACCATTCAGATTTTTTATTGGGAAATTCAAGCAATTTTGCGATTTCAGGATTGCCCGGCAAAAATTGAATATTTTCAAAATTGCCATCTAAATATTTAGGGGGGGTCACGCAATCCCATCTACTCAGTATGCCATCGTCAAAATACCCAAATTTAGATTTAACTGTATAAGGCGCGCGTTTCAACAGTCGGTCTAGTTTAAATTTATAAATCCTAGGTACGTTATTATTAAATTTATAGTTAAGTAAATTTGGAAAATAATTAAGCTCAAAACCCCTTGGTGATAGATTATGCCCAACTTGTTTGGTGGCAGAATAAATTGAAATATCAAAAATGAGGTCTAAGCCCAAATCCTCGGCAATTCTTACCCCGGCCATAAGTTTAAATAATTGGTTGCCTAATCCTCCAGCAATCCTTGAAGTAAGCACATTTCTATTTGGCCTTTTCATAGGTGAAACATTAACTTATAGATCCTTATATCTTTACTCAAGCTAAGTTAGAATATTTGATGTGGGAATCCGCAAACTAATATCAGAAGCTCAAGTTCTAGTAGTTGGAGCTGGGCCCTCTGGCTTAATGTCCGCCAAGATTGCAAATGAATATGGCTATAAGGTGCTTTTGTTGGACGCTGGGGATAATAAAAGTAATCGGTACTCATCCGTGTTGGATCAAAATTCTCGACCTTTCCCTTCTGCCGGCATTGGAGGGGCCGCAAAGCATTGGGGGGCCCAGTGCGCCTTACCATCTAGCGAAAATTTAAGAGTGTGGGCCGAAGTGGTAGGAACAAATGATTCTTATTTGTCCGAAATTTATAATTCGATAATTGGTTTGAGTGAATTTCTAAAGTTAGAAATTAACCTGGAAAATAAGTATTTTCAAGATGAAATCGAAAAATATTCAAAACTTTTTAAAACTAAACATTCGATTTACCTAAGTAGCCAAGATTTAACTAATTTTTTTACCGCTACCCTTAATTCCATAAATTATCAGGAGAATTTTCGAGTTGAAAAATTTTTCTCAGATGAAAAATCTGTAATAGAAATTCAAATAAATGGAGAAATTTTTGATGTATCAAACAAATCCATCATAATCTCTTGTGGAACTATCGCCACAACTGAATTAGTTAATATTTCAATCCATGAAGGGCAACGTAGGAATTATAATTTACAGGACCATCCTTATGGTTATGTTGCTTCGTTTGAAGGTAAAAATCCTGCGTATCTTAACAAAGCTCAAATTCGTAAATATAAGGGATCCGAGTTTAAGCGGAAATTCGAAATCACTTCAGAACTAGGCGATAGGTCAGGAATTCTAGAATTTCACTTAGATATAAGTGGAGAACTTTGGAAATCCTATGGCATTCCATTAATAAATAGTCCCAAACGTGGAATTAGGACTTTAATTAATAGAATCATGTTCAGACTATGGGGAAGGATTATATTCAGACTCCCTTTTATCCACGCTTGGGTTCAAATCGAACAAGAAAAACAGCCTTACCTTTCATGTGAAAATGGAATTGCCAGTTCGAATTGGAAATTGAGCAAATTAGATATTGAATTCTTGGCTTTTATTCAAGCTGAGATTTTTAAAGTTTCTGAGTCCATGGGACTAAAGTTAGTTTGGCGGGCGAACCTGGAAAAAGGAGGTTCAACCCATTTTTCTGACGCCTTCCACCCAAGTGGAACTTTGACTTCACACTCATCTTCGGCAAATTCAGATGTGGATGAATATGGAAGAATTCACGGGCTTGATAACTTAATCATAAACTCTGCAGCCACTTGGCCTGTCTCGGGCTGGTTCAATCCGACTTTCTTCCTAATGTGCATAGCAGACTTAAACACAAGAAAACTACTCTCCTAGGATTGCCCACCCACATGCGAAGACTTAGTTAAAGATTTTTCCTTGGCCCATGGTTAACCTTTACTCGGAGGATTCGCATAGCGGCCGAGTGCGCGCGTCTCGAACACGCGTAGATGAAAGTCTCGAGGGTTCAAATCCCTCATCCTCCGCGCAGAACTTTTTACACACCGAAAGTAGGCTTCTTATATGAGCATTCGAACCACTCTTATTAATACCAATCTCTCGGTATTCCCGCTTTGCCTTGGCGGCAATGTTTTTGGGTGGGGCGCCGATGAGCAAGAGTCCTTTGCTGTGCTAGATGCCTACTTTCAAGCTGGTGGAAACTTTATTGATACCGCTGATATGTATTCAGAGTGGAAGCCTGGCAATAAAGGTGGCGAGAGTGAAAGGATTATTGGAAATTGGATGAAATCTCGTGGCAATCGCCATGAATTAGTTATTGCCACAAAGGTGGCAAAGCTTTCTAGGCGGGCTGGTTTAGCGCCAGCAAATATTCGATTGGCCCTTGATGAATCACTAAGTAGATTACAAAGTGATCATGTTGATATTTATTACTCACACCTAGATGATCAAGATGTGCCACTAGAGGACACGCTTAGTACATATAACGATGTCATCAAGGCTGGCAAAGTGCATCTAATAGCTGCCTCCAACTACACCGGGGCTCGCTTAAAACAGGCAGCTATGATTAGTAAAGCAAATAACTTTCCTACTTATATTGCTGCGCAAAATCAATATCACTTGCTCTATCGCCAACCATTTGAAAGCGATGTGGCCCCGGCTATTAAAGAACTTGGAATTTCTTCTCTACCGTTTTATTCACTAGCCCGTGGTTTCCTAACTGGTAAATATAAGCCAGGTATGAAGATTGATTCGGTTAGATCAGAGGCTGTGGCCGAATACCAGAATGAAAAAGGTTGGGCCGTTCTCTCCAAAGTTGATGATATTGCTAAAGAGCTAAATACAACACTTTCTGCCGTGGCACTTGCCTGGCTTCGTGGCCACGGATCACTTCCGATTGCTAGTGCTAGAACCCCAGAACAACTTAAGGATGCACTGCCTTTAGTTACTTTAAGTGCAACGCAACTTGCAGATTTGGACGCTGTAAGCGCTTAAATCTCCACCCCGATGTATTTCGTTTCTAAGAACTCATGAATGCCATCAAAGCCACCTTCACGGCCCAAACCTGATTGCTTAACCCCACCAAATGGCGCGGCTGGATCTGAAATAACACCGCGGTTAATTGCAACCATTCCTGATTCAATTGCTTCAGCTGCGCCAATAGCTCGCTTTAGATCAGATGAATAGATATAGCTAATAAGGCCATAATCAGTGGCATTGGCTAACAAAATACCTTCTTCATCACTATCAAAAGTAACTATCGGTGCAACCGGGCCAAAGACTTCGTTATTTAATATCGGGTTCTTTGCATCAACGCTAATAACTGTTGCAGGATAGAAGGCACCGGCGCCCTCTGGTGTCTTGCCGCCAAGTTCCAACTTCCCACCAGCAGCAACGGCGGCATCAACTATTTCAGCAATTTTATTTCGCTCATTAATTGAAACAGAGGCACCTAGTTGAGCGCCATCTTCTAACCCTGGCGCCATCTTTAGGGCCGCCATTGCTTTGACAAACTTTGTGGTGAATTCATTAGCAACTGATTTAGCAACAATAAAACGATTTGCTGCGGTGCAGGCAGCCCCGCCATTTCTCATCTTGGCAATCATCGCCCCGGCCACAGCATCATCAATATTTGCATCTTCTAGGACTACAAATGGGGCGTTACCGCCTAATTCCATTGATGTGCGAAGAACTCTGTCGGCTGATTGTTTTATTAATTCTTTCCCAACTTCGGTAGAACCGGTAAATGAAAGGTTTCGAACTCTTGGGTCATGCAAGATTTTAGAAATCATCGCCCCGGTCTTTGATGGCAAGATGTAGTTCACAACACCTTTGGGCACGCCAGCTCTTTCTAAAATATCAATGATCGCAATTGCGGTAAGCGGGGTTTGGGATGCTGGTTTTAAAATCATGGTGCAGCCGGCGGCTAGTGCCGGTCCGATTTTTCTTGTGGCCATCGCTGCTGGAAAGTTCCAGGGAGTAATTAGAAGTGAAACACCAATTGGTTGGTGGGTCACCAAGATTCTTTTGTCACCTGCTGGCGCAGTTCTAAAATCACCAGAGGTTCGAACAGCTTCTTCAGAGAACCACCTAAAGAACTCGGCAGCATAGGCAACCTCACCTTTTGCGTCGGTGAAAACTTTTCCATTCTCCATTGAAATGATTTTTGCCAAGTTATCACTCTCAGCAGTCATCAATTCAAATGCTTTGCGCAGGATTTCAGCTCGAACTCTTGGGGCGCTCTTGGACCAGGTTTTAAAGGCGCGATCGGCGGCAGCTATTGCCGCATCGCACTCTTTTTCACCGGCCGTAGCCACATTGGCAATAACTGATCCGCTGGCGGGATCGGTGACAGCTAGGGCGCCATCGCCCTTTACCCACGCACCATCTATATAAAGGTCAGTTTTCAATTGCATGAGGCAAGCATACGCCTGCTTATAGAAGTAAAATCGGCAAGGTTGATCGATCAAAATGAGAAGAGTAAAGCGTGCCTAAATCTTGGACTGACGATGCGCTAGTGCCAATGGCCCTGCAAGAGCATGCCCATTTGGAAGATCCCTTTACCTACAAGCTAAAAAAGCTATTTCTAGGTAATCCACTTAACCGTCATTCACTTTCTCATCAAAGACTTAGTAAGCGCTTTGCCTTAGGCATCCTTTCTTCTGACTGTATTTCATCTTCAGCATACGGATCTGAACAGATTCTTATTGCACTTCTTCCAGCATTTGGTTTGGCTGCATTTGGCATCTTGATGCCGATGACCATGATTGTTTTGGCAGTTCTAGTAATAATTACTTTTTCCTACCGCGAAGTTGTTCAGATCTATACCAAGAGCGGCGGGGCCTATGTGGTCTCGCGCGATAACTTAAGCCCAGTTGTTGCCCAACTTGCTGCAGTTGCACTCATGCTTGATTACATCGTTACGGTGGCAATTCAATCATCAGCTGGCATCGATGCCATCGTCTCAGTCTTTACATCCATACACCCATACAAGATCCAAATGACACTTGCAGTAATTGCGCTACTAACTTTTGGAAATCTCCGCGGCGTTAAGGAAGCTGGCGCAGCCTTTGCCCTTCCTACTTACTTCTTCGTTATTTCACTTCTTATTGTCTTTGGTATGGGTATTTACCGGACATTTGCTGGGACTCTTACAAAGTATGACCCAACTACTTTAAGTGGCGCTGTGGAAATTGGCCACGCCAAAGGCTTACTTAATTTTGCAGCAATATTTATCTTGCTTCGTGCTTTTGCAAATGGTGGCTCTTCACTTACCGGCCTAGAAGCTATCTCAGATGGCGTTTCACTCTTTCGCGCGCCAGAAGGTGTTAACGCTAAAAAGACCTTGATGGCGATGAGCGCCATCTTAGGAACTATGGTTTTCGGTGTTTCTTGGTTTGCTCATGCAACATATTCCACCCCATATGCAAAAGGATCACCAACCGTTATTTCCCAGGTTGCTAAAGCCACTTTGGGTTCTGGAACATTTGGTTCAATAATGTTTTATGTGGTTCAAGGCGCAACCATGTTGATTCTAATTACTGGTGCTAATACTGCTTACAGTGGTTTCCCATATCTAGTTAACTTTGTGGCAAACGATGGTTATCTGCCTCGCCAATTAACCAAGCGTGGTCACCGCCTAGCTTTTTCAAATGGAATTATCTTGCTTGCTTCAGTTGCCACAGTACTTGTGATCGTTACTAAAGCCTCCGTAGATCATCTAGTTGCCTTCTATGCCTTAGGTGTCTTTACTGGCTTTACCTTGGTGGGCTTTGGCATGGCAAGGCGGGCCCTTAAGAATAAGGATGCAGGCTGGCGCTATCGATATGTAATTAACACTATTTCTGGTGTGGTCTCATTTGTAATTATCATTATTTTTGGAGTTGTTAAATTCACTGAAGGTGCTTGGGTAATTATTGTTATCACACCAATCTTAGTATTGGCTCTGCTTAGATTAAATCGGCAGTATCGCCGCGAGCAATCAGCCCTTCGAGTAAATGAAGATAAGTCACGCAAGACTTCAATCTCTCGCCATGACGTGAGCGTGTTGGTAGATAACGTTGACTTAGCAACTGTTGGTTCTATTCGTTACGCCAGATCACTAAATCCTCGCCATCTAACTGCCGTGCACTTTGTGATCGATGATAAGCACGCTGAAGAAATCAGTGAAGAGTGGGCAAAGAATAAAGCTTTGGCTGATGTGCCACTTGAATTAATTGACTGTCCTGACCGTCGGATTCCAAATGCCGCCGTTGATTATGCAATTCGCGCCACGGCTAGCGCCGATGTGGAGCTAACTTTGTTATTACCGCGTCGTTCCTATTCAAGATATCTGGGCAAGGTTTTGCATGATCAAACCGCTGAAGCAATTGCCGCGCCAATCTCACAACTTTCGCGAGTTGTGGCGACAATTATTCCGTTCGATGTTGAGAAAATTTTGGCAACATCTCTAGTAACACCAATCAATGATGTGCTCACTTCTGCAGCAGTTAAGAAGCCAGTTGAAAAACAACCACCAGTAATTCAAGCGGGCCCAATCTCACACTATGACGAAAATATTTTGCCAATTGGAAGTGCTACTTGGCGAAAGCGGGCCCATGTTCGTGGCCAAGTAACTTCTATTAGAACTGCTCCTTCCGGTGGGGCGCCGCGGGTAGATGTTGAAGTTTGGGATACCACTGGCGGCATCACACTTCAATTCCTAGGACGCCGGGAAATAGCTGGCTTAGATGTTGGTTCAACTATCTGTGCGGAAGGAATGGTTGGAGAAGATTCTGGTTCACTTACTATTCTAAATCCTTCATATGAGATCGTTATTTAATTTAAATGCCGCTAGCTTTTAAAACTTTTGCCATAACAGATATTGGTCTGCAGCGCGAAGGCAATGAAGATGCAGCCCTAATTTCCACCAAGTTAATTGCAGTAGCCGACGGTATGGGTGGACATGCTGGTGGTGAAGTTGCTTCTAGTCTTGCGATCCACACCTTGGCAAAACTTGAACCGACCTTGCGCGATACGGGACTAGATGAAGAAGCGCGCGGGGATTTATTTATAAATGTTTCTTTTGAAGTAGATAGCCAAATCTCAGCAAAATCCAAGGTAGATCAGGCACTTTCAGGCATGGGAACTACCCTCACAGCCCTGCATTTAAATGACAGTGGCCTGGAGTTATTACATATTGGAGATTCACGTTGTTATGTTTTTTCATCCGGCAAACTCTTGCAATTAAGTACTGACCACACCGTGATGCAAGAACTACTTGATCAAGGTCGACTTTCCCCTGAAGAAGTGCATAACCATCCACAGCGCTCTCTTTTAACGCAAGCACTTATGGGAGATTCTGGAATTGATCCAGAAGTCATGCTTTATCCGGCAAAACTTGGCGATCAATTTTTACTCTGTAGTGATGGTCTTAGCGCAGTTCTCTCTGATTTAGAGATTGCAAACGCAATTGCAAACTTTGATGGGCAAGATTTATTAGACAAGTTAGTTGCAGAAGTTAAAGCAAAAGGTGCACCGGATAACATCACTATTCTTTGGGCCGAGATTGTGGATGTGGCAGTAACTGGAAAACTTGAATTGATCGGGGCCGCAAGTGAATAAAGTATTTGGCTCTCGCTATCAAATCGGAGAAATGATTGGCACCGGCGGTATGGCCGATGTTTATATTGGTGAAGACACTCGTCTATCTAGAAAAGTTGCGGTCAAAGTATTACGCCAAGATTTAGCAAAAGATCCATCGTTTCTCTCCCGCTTTAAGAAAGAGGCACTGGCTGCTGCCGGGCTAAATCACCCAGGAATTGTTGCGGTCTATGACTCAGGTGAAGAGGGGGCTAATTCATACATCGTTATGGAGTTAGTTACTGGCGTAACGCTTCGTGAAATATTGATGAGTGGTCCAGCAATAGAAATTAGCCGGAGCTTAGAAATAATCGCTGGGGTCTTAGATGCCTTGGCATACTCACATGCCCATGGAATTGTGCACCGCGATATTAAGCCTGGAAATGTCATGCTTACCGAGTTTGGTGATGTCAAAGTGATGGACTTCGGTATTGCTAGAGCAACCGATGATGCTGGGGCGACTATGACAAATACTTGGAATGTAGTTGGCACTGCGCAATATCTCTCTCCTGAACAAGCAACTGGTGAGATTGCAGATCATCGATCCGATATTTATTCAGTTGGTTGCTTGTTCTATGAATTGCTTACTGGCCAACCTCCTTTTAGCGGTGACACACCAGTCTCGATTGCCTACCAACATGTTTCTGGGGAATTAATTAAGCCATCACTAATTAACCCAGAGTTAGACCCAAACCTTGATCGAATTTTAGAAGTTGCTTTAGCTAAAGATCCTGCTTCTAGATACCAAAGTGCGCAGTTAATGCTAGAAGATGTGCAAAGAGTAATGCGCGGTCAAGATGTGACCACCAAGATTAAGCGCATCATCCCGCGCAAAAATGCCTTAATTATGGGGGCAAGTGCCGCAGTATTTGCCGTTCTATTAGTTTTAGCTTTCGTTCTTAAGCCAAGTGCGACTGGGCCGGTCTATCAGATTCCAAATGTGGTTGGCCTAACCCAAGATCAGGCAAAAGAATTACTTACTGACTACACAATTAATTTCCAACATGCGCCAGATTCTAGAATTCCTAAAGATCGAATTGCTTCACAGCTTCCACTTGCTACCTCTGCCGTGCAAAAGGGGTCGAGCATTACCCTCACAATCTCTGATGGACCGGGCAACACAACAGTTCCGATAAATCTTGTTGGAATGAGTTTGGAAGAAGCCCGAAACTTACTTACTTCAGCCGGTTTGATTATTACTCAGACCGTGGCAGTTGATTCAAGTTCTGAGCCTGGAAAAGTACTTAAAGTAACGCCAGATCCTGGAGCAGTAATTGCTGCTGGAAGCGGCGTTGTTTTAGAGATTGCTAGCGGAAATGTTGAAGTCCCAGCAGTTATTGGAACAGATGGAATCCAAGCGCAAACTATTCTTGTGCAAGCAGGGTTCTTGGTAAAAGTAATAAACGCCTATGACTCAACCCAACCACTTGGAGTAGTTCTAGCGATGGCACCAAATGCGGGGACGACCCAGACAATTGGATCGCAAGTAACTATTACAATAAATAAGCAGGGTTAAGCTTTATTAACTACTGGAGATAAACCTTCACTTCGCTTGCGAGCGCTGCTATCACCACAAGCCACTAACCAGTTGCCGATCATCTGATGACCGTATTGGGTAAGCACTGACTCTGGGTGGAATTGCACACCAGAGATTGGCAAGGTTTTATGTTGGATTGCCATGATCACATCTGAATCTGTATTACCCACAATTTCTAATTCATCTGGCAAGGTATTTTTCTCAATAGCAAGTGAGTGATATCTGGTGGCGGTAAATGGATTTGCAATATCTTTTAATACTCCGTGGCCATTGTGATGAACAATCGAAGTCTTGCCATGGAGAAGTTCTGGCGCTCTAGAGACAGTGGCACCGAAGGCAACACCGATTGCTTGGTGACCTAAGCAAACTCCAAAGAGTGGAATCTTTTGCTTTGCGCAGTAGTTAATCATTGCAATGCTCTGACCGGCAGCTTCTGGTGTGCCAGGACCGGGAGAGATTAGAACGCCGTCATATTCTTTTGCCATCTCTGGGCTTACTTCATCATTTCGAAGCACCGTGCACTCAGCGCCCAATTGACCTAAGTATTGGACCAGGTTAAAGACGAAGGAGTCGTAGTTATCGACCACCAAGATCTTGGCTGGGGTGAACTCAGTCATAGGCTTATTGTGGTGTAATCTTTGGCCATGCCTAAATCAAAAGTGCGCAAAAAGAAGCACGAAGAGGACCACTCAACCGAGAAGTTCGCTCATGTCGTGCCAGCAGAGACCGAGAGCCCAGCGTGGCTTGCCCCAACTATGGTTGGCGCCTTTATCGGCGGGCTCATCTGGATCGTAATATTTTATGTTTCCGCCACCGCCTATCCAATCCCGCATATCGGGGCCTGGAATATGGTCGTTGGCTTTGGCTTCATCGCAGCTGGCTTTACGCTGGCCACGCGCTGGCGCTAGTTTTCACCCCTTAATTACACCCTTGTAATTCTCCACATCGGTGGATAGAGCCTGTGGGTAACTTTTCAAAGATCTAGGTGATATTCAGTGGGCTCTCAGGAAACTCCCACCTAAGAGGATAATCCTTTCGGTATGAACTCACTGAAAGAGAAACCAGCCATGGCTCAAACATCCACTGCATCAACACAGCGAATTCTAGTTGTTGATGATGAGACCAGTATCAGCGATCTAATTGCTACCAGTCTACGTTTTGTTGGTTTTGAAGTTCGAACTGCCGCTACAGGATCTGAAGCACTTCGCGTTGCTGAAGAATTTAAGCCACACGCACTTATTCTTGATGTGATGCTGCCAGATCAAAATGGTTTTGATGTTTGTCGCCAGCTTCGAGTAGATGGCCATAATGTTGGAGTTCTATTCCTAACTGCTAAAGACACCACCGAGGACAAGATCCAAGGACTTACTATTGGTGGCGATGATTATGTAACAAAGCCTTTTAGCCTAGAAGAGCTCGTCGCTCGCCTGCGCGCACTCTTGCGTCGTATTGGAGCAGTCCTTCCAGAAACTGATGATGAGAAGATTCGTTTTGCCGATCTTGAATTAGATGAAGCAACACACGAAGTTCGCCGAGCTGGAAACCTAATCGAGCTCTCCCCAACTGAATTCACACTTCTTCGCTATTTAATGATCAACGCTGATCGCGTTGTGAGCAAGTCACAAATTCTTGACCACGTTTGGCAATATGATTTTCGCGGAGATGCGGGAATCGTTGAAACTTATGTTTCCTACCTACGCAAGAAGATTGATATCTACGAGCCGGCTTTGCTCCATACCGTTCGCGGAGTTGGTTATCGAATGCGGCTTCCTGCCCGCGGCTAAGCTTTGGGCAGTAAACTTTCTAAATGAAATTCCGCCTCTCCAAATGGTCGCTGCGTAATCGACTAATTTTGGCGATGCTGGCGCTAAGCGGTGTTGCAATTATTGCCTCTGACTTCGCGGCGAACACGCTGCTTCGCGGCTTTCTAATCAAGCAAGTTGATTCTCAATTAGAGAATGTAACTGGCACATCCTTAATGCGATTAGATCGAGCTGGTATTGCAACAAATGGTGAGGGTGATGATCCGGCCAATGGTTTTCTCCCAGTTCGACCTCTTGGAAGTGTTCCTACCCAGGTAACCCTGACATTACTTGATTTAACTGGGGCGGTGACCGGACAAATAGGCGGTGAGTTTTCAAACTCAACTGCTGGAAATATCTTTAAAGAACTAACACCTTCTGAAGTTGTCTCCCACCAAGGACAGCCATTTACCATTCAAAGTGAAGGTGATGCCCCTGATGTTCGAGTAGTGGCAAAGTTATTGCCCTCTGGGGTTGGTACCGTCGTTGTTTCCGTTGCCCTAGATAGTGTTGATCGCACCTTAAATAAACTAACTGCGCTGTTCTTTTTAATTTCATTAATAGTTCTATTCCTTATCGCTGCGATATCCAGGTTACTAATTCGCCTAAGTCTTCGCCCACTGAGCAAAATTGAGGACACGGCGGCCAGAATTGCTGAAGGTGACTTATCTGCTCGTCTGCCAGAGATTGATTCAAAGACTGAAGTAGGCCGGCTAACTGGTTCACTAAACACCATGCTCTCACGCATTGAAGAGTCATTTGCGGTGCGCACTGAATCTGAAAGTAAATTGCGTCGCTTCGTGGCAGATGCCAGCCATGAGCTGCGCACACCACTTACTGCAATTCGAGGATTTGCTGAACTCCATCGTCAAGGGGCTGTTGTTGGCGAAGATAAAGTTAAAGAACTTGTGGCAAGAATCGAGAAAGAATCTATTCGCATGGGTTCTTTGGTTGAAGATCTGTTGCTATTGGCAAGGCTTGATCAAGCACCTGATGTAGCAAGTGATCCAGTTGATGTTAATCATTTAGTAAGTGAAGTTATTGAATCAGCAAGAGCTGCTGGGCCAAACCATCCAATTACATTTGCAAAGCCCGATGAAGATGTCTTTGTACTAGGTGATTCCCAGCGCATTCACCAAGCAGTTGCCAACTTGTTGGCTAATGCTCGCGCTCATACTCCAGCCAAAACGCCTATTACGGTGGTTATTGAGCAAAGCGAGAGTGAAAGCATTATTAGTGTTACTGATACTGGTCCTGGCCTATCTAAAGAAGATCAGTCCCGAATCTTTGAAAGATTCTTTCGCGCCGATCCATCACGCGTTCGAGTCAGCGGGGAGGGAAGCGGTCTTGGTTTAGCAATTGTTGATGCAGTAATGAAGGCTCATGGTGGTTTTGTTTCTGTTGATTCGCAATTAGGAAAAGGTTCTACCTTCACACTTCACTTTCCCATGGGGGAAATTTAATTAATTGGGTTTGCTTCCATTTTGCGAAGCGTTGCAATTCGCTCTGAAAGTGGAGGGTGGGTGGCAAATAACTTAGATACTGAAGATGAATCAAGTGGTGATTCAATCCAAATATGAGCAACTGCTGTTGATCGTTGAAGAACTACTGTGGAATCTCGCTGCAATACTTCCAAAGCTTTGCGAAGGCCTGCTGGATTTCTCGTGAAAGAAACCGCTGTGGCATCGGCTAGTGCCTCACGTTTTCTTGAGATGGCAGAGCGCAATAACACTGCGGCAAGTGGAGCAAGGATTAAAACAATTAGCGAAGCCACTAGTGCCAGTGGGTTTTGATTATTGTTTTGGTCCCGATCTCGCCCACCACCAAACCACATCATGCGCATGATGAAATCACTCAAAAGTGCAATTGCCCCAGCAGTTGTGGCAGCAATTGCAGAAACTAATGTGTCACGGTTTGCCACGTGTGACATCTCGTGAGCAATAACGCCTTGGAGTTCATCTCGATCCATAACTTCTAAAATTCCAGTAGTAAATGCAATTAGGGCTTTCTCTGGATTTCGCCCAGTAGCAAATGCATTTGGCGCGCTATCGGCAACTATTGCCACCTTTGGCATCTTTAAGCCACTGGCAATACAAACTTCTTGCACTAAATCAAAAAGTTTTGGGTTATCAGCATATGCAAGTTCTTTAGCGCCAGTCATAGTTAAAACAATGGAATCTGAGGCCCAGTAAGAACCCCATACCGAGATCAGTGAAAGGCCAACTGCAAATGGAATTAGACCAACTCCGGTCTTGCCAAAGTAGGTGAGGGCAGCGTAGATAACTACAAATACCAGCACACCAAGACCAAGTAAGAGCCCAAAGGTCTTACGTTGGTTCGCTAATTGAAGTGAGCGAAAGTTTTGCATCCTAGAACTTTACGTTCGGAGCCTTACGATCTTGCGGATCTTCTACTTCATAAAACTCACGTGAAGTAATCTTGGCAACTCCAGCAAATAGATTGCCAGGGAAAGTCTTGACTGACTGATTTAGCGAGCGCACATTATCGTTATAGAACTGACGAGAAAATGAAACCTTGTTTTCAGTTGTTGAAAGCTCTTCTTGGAGCGATAAGAAATTTGAAGATGCTTTTAGATCTGGGTATGCCTCACTAACAGCCAATAAGCCGCGTAGTGCTTGGGTAAGTTGACCATCTGCTGCTGCCACATCGGCAACTGTTGTCGCACTTGTTGCTTTAGCGCGAGCGTTTACTACGCTCTCTAACGCACTCTTTTCATGAGCGGCATAGCCTTTAACAGTCTCAACTAAGTTTGGAATTAAATCAGAGCGGCGCTTTAGTTGCACTTCGATCTGAGAAAAAGCCTCATCAACATTTACATTAAGGCGAATTAGCCGGTTATAGCTGGCTATGAAATAGACCAAGACAAGGGCCAGGACAGCTAGAACAATAATTGTGCTACTCATATTTAAATCCTAACTTAAGTTAGAAATGGGTGCTTATTGAATTTTTGACTGGTGGAAATTAAGCCAAGACTTGCTTGCTGTTGGGCCGCGTTGGCCTTGGTAGCGAGAACCATAAAGGGCGGAGCCGTAAGGATGCTCAGCGGGAGATGAGAGTTTGATTAGACAAAGCTGACCAATTTTCATTCCTGGGAAAAGTTTCACCGGCAGGTTTGCCACATTTGAAAGCTCTAAAGTGATGTGACCAGAAAAACCAGGATCAATAAATCCAGCAGTTGAGTGAGTTAATAGCCCAAGGCGACCTAAGGATGATTTTCCTTCTAGGCGGGCTGCAATGTCATCTGGAAGTGTGATTACTTCATAGGTGCTAGCCAAAACGAATTCACCAGGGTGCAAGATGAACGCTTCATCTGGGGCGCATTCAACTTCCCGAGTTAGCTCAGGCTGCTCAATAGATGGGTCAATTACTGAGTACTTGTGGTTTTCAAAGACTCTAAAAAAGCGATCTAGGCGAACGTCCACGCTAGATGGCTGAACCATCGCTGGCTCAAAAGGCTCGACCTTTACGCGGCCGGCCCCGATTTCTGACTTAATATCGCGATCACTTAGTAGCACGGAGCGATGCTATCTCCTCGGCTAGGCTTGATTAAGTTACTCATGGGTAGCATTATTGTGTCATGGGCCATTACACCGCCAATCTGCGCGATATCGAGTTCTGCCTCTTTGACCTGCTCGCACGCGATCAAATCCTTGGAAGCTCTATCTATAAGGATTTAGATCGCGAAACCGCAATGGGAATGCTTGAGGAGATCAAACGACTTGCCGAAAATGATCTTGCTGCCAGCTTTGTTGATGGTGATCGCATTGGAACAATCTTCGATAAATCCACTGGCGATGTGAAATTACCTGAAAGTTTTAAGAAGTCATATCGCACCTTTATGGATAATGAATGGTGGCGTATTGATGCTCCAGAAGAAATTGGTGGAACTCTAATTCCACAATCACTTCGCTGGGCAATTGCTGAAATGGTTTTGGGTTCAAACCCAGCAATTCATATCTATGCCTCTGGAACAGCTTTTGCTCATGTGGCATACATGTTTGGAACTCCAGAACAAAAGCGAATGGCTCAGATCATGGTTGATAATGACTGGGGCGCAACAATGCAATTAACCGAACCAGATGCTGGTTCAGATGTTGGTGCTGGTCGCTCTAAGGCAGTAAAGCAAGACGATGGCACATGGCACATCACTGGGACAAAAAGATTTATTACTTCTGGTGATTCAGATTTGAATCCAAACATAATTCACTTCGTTCTTGCTCGTCCAGAAGGAGCTGGCCCTGGGACTAAGGGCCTCAGTCTTTTCTTGGTGCCAAAGTTTATGTTTGATTTAGAAACTGGCGCACTTGGTAAGCGCAATGGCGCATATGTGACCAACGTGGAACACAAGATGGGCTTAAATGTTTCCTCGACATGTGAAATGAACTTGGGCGAAAAAGAACCTGCAGTTGGTTATCTCCTTGGTGAAGTCCATGATGGCATTGCACAGATGTTTAAAGTTATTGAATACGCCCGCATGATGGTTGGTACTAAAGCGATTGCAACACTTAGCGCTGGCTACCAACAAGCACTTAGCTATGCCAAAGTGCGCGTGCAGGGACCTGATCTAACAAAAGCAGCAGATAAGGCCAGCCCGCGGGTGACGATCATTAATCATCCAGATGTTCGCCGCTCATTAATGGTGCAAAAGGCTTATTCAGAAGGAATGCGCGCCCTTGTTCTCTACACCGCCTCAATTCAAGACGCTGTGGCAATTGCAAGAGCTGAAAAAGATGAATCAAAGATCAAAGATTTTGAAGCCTTAAATGATTTGTTATTGCCGATTGTTAAAGGCTATGGCAGTGAAAAGTCGTGGGTTTTGCTTGGTACTGAATCACTTCAGACCTTTGGAGGCTCTGGATTCACGCAAGATTGGCCATTGGAGCAATATGTTCGTGATGCCAAGATCGACACTTTGTATGAAGGAACTACTGCAATTCAAGGACTTGATTTCTTCTTTCGCAAGATTATTAAAGATGGTGGCCGAGCAATAGGTTTACTTGGAAAAGAAATTGGTGCATTTTGCGCATCCGGCGGCGCTCTGGCCCAGGAGAAGTTGGCACTAGGTAAATCACTAGAAGATGTGAATTCAATGATGGGAACCATGGTTGGTTTTGCAATGGAATCCCAAGAAAAGCCAGAAGAGATTTATAAGACTGGATTAAATACCACTAGATTGTTGATGTCTGTTGGTGAAGTAATTATTGGTTGGTTACTTCTACGTCAAGCTGAGATTGCAACAAATAAATCTGCAAATCCTGGTCGCGACGCTGATTTCTATGCTGGCAAGATTGCGGCTGCAAAATTCTTTATCACCACAGTTTTGCCACACATTCAAGCCGAACGAAAGATCATTGAGGCTGAAACTGGTGGCTTGATGTCGATCCCAGAGAGTGCTTTCTAACTTCCTCACAAGATAGAGTTGGCAGGTGTTAAAGAATCTGCGTCATGAAATCTTTCTCTTTCTTGGCGCGCTTTTCTTTGCCTTCAACGGAGTTCCTAGCAAGCTGATTATGGAAACTGGCTTACTCTCAGCCACCCGCTTAACTGAAATTAGAACAATTGGTGCTTTTATAACCATGCTCGCCTTTGTAGTTATTAGAAATAGAAAGTCCCTTGCTGCCAAGAAAAGTGACATTCCGTGGTTAATTGCCTTTGGCTTGGTTGGCTTTGCGGCAGTTAATCTTTTCTACTTCTTATCAATTCAAAGATTGCACGTGAGCATTGCTCTCATTATTGAATTCACATCTCCTATTTGGATCTCGCTCTATTTAAAATTCATTGCCAAAAAACATGTTTCACCACTTATGTGGTGGGGTCTTGCAGTGGGATTTTCAGGCCTTGTTCTACTTGCCCAAGTCTGGAAGGGAACGACCCTTGATACTTTGGGCGTTATCTATGCCTTAATAGATGCTTTTGCTATGACCGGCTACTTCTTACTTGGTGAGCGAATGTTAAAGATTAGAGATCGCCCCTCACTTATGGTTTGGGGTCTTGGAGTTTCATCAATCTTCTTTTTAATCATTCAGCCAATCTGGAATTATCCAACTGCCATCTTTAGCTCTCACGTGGGGCTAACTGGCCGCTTTGCTGGACATGTATTTACTGGGTGGTTCTTAATTCTCTGGGTAATCCTTTTAGGAACTGTTGTTCCCTACGCTTTTGTTCTAAGCGGGCTCCATGGACTTAGCGCATCTACTTCGAGTGTGATTGGCATGCTCGAACCAATCTTTGCCGGGATTTTTGCCTGGATAATCATCCAAGAGCGGTTATCTACTTGGCAGTTAATAGGTGGTGCGATTATCTTGGTAGGTATCTACCTAGCCGATCGCGCCAAGGCAGATATCTAAGGAGCGGCGATGGAGAACTTTGCAGATCTAATTAGCGCAAATAAGTCTTATGCTGCCAATTTTAAATCTGAAGGATTAACTGGCCAAGCTTTAAAAGGCTTAGCAATTGTTACCTGCATGGATTCTCGAATTGATCCACTACGCATTGTTGGTATGCACGCAGGAGATGCCAAGATTCTTAGAAATGCTGGCGCCCGCGTTACTGATGACGTTTTGCGAACCTTGGTTTTGGCAACGCACTTACTTGGCGTGAATAGAGTTCTTGTAATGCCCCACACTGATTGCCGGATGGCTAGCGCTGATGAAGCTGAAATGCACGCTGCAATCATGGACAAGTCAGGCATTGATACTCGAGGTATTGAAATTCGCACTGTTAAAGATCAAAAGATTGCCTTGCTAAAAGATATTCAAAGAATTGAAAGCTACCCGCTACTTGCTAAGGGAATTAAAGTAATGGGTGCAATCTTTGATGTTACAACTGGTGAGATTTCACCATTCAACGCTTAATTAAGGTGATGTTCGGTATTTATTATCCGAACAGTTTTTGACTTTCCGCGCATAACTAATGAATTGCTAATTGCGCCATAACTCTTATATCTGATTCCTTGTAGTAGTTCACCATCAGTAATCCCAGTTGCAGCAACAAATACATCTTCAGACTTAACTAGATCTTTGGTTTCATAGACCTTATTTAAGTCATGACCTAATTCAAGTGCTTGCCTTCGCTCTGTTTCATTTGCTGGATGCAAGATTCCTTGGATCGCCCCGCCTAGAGCGATCATCGCGGCGGCAGTTATGACCCCTTCTGGAGTTCCGCCAATTCCCATTAATAAATCAATACCGGTATCTGGTCTAGAAGTTTCAATTGCGCCGGCAACATCTCCATCAGTAATTAGACGAATCTTTGCTCCACACTCACGAATCTCGGCAATTAATTTATCGTGACGCGGTCTATTTAAAACTACGATAGTTAAATCTTGGATTTTTCGGTTTTTAGCTTTAGCCACAGCAGCTAAATTAACTTTTGTTGGAGCCTTTACATCTATAACTCCTGCTGCTTCTGGGCCAACAACAATCTTATTCATATAGAAAAGCCCGGTGGGATCAAACATCGTTCCACGTGGGGCAAGGGCAATCACGCTGATTGCACCATTCATGCCATTTGCGGTTAGTGAAGTTCCATCTATTGGATCTACTGCTACATCACAGTTTGGACCAAGACCATTTCCAACAATTTCACCATTGTGAAGCATCGGTGCTTGATCTTTCTCACCCTCGCCAATTACTACTATTCCGCTCATGTCAACGGTGTTAATTAATTTACGCATCGCAGCGACGGCTGCGCCATCGGCTTCATTTTTTGCTCCACGACCAACCCAAGGAGCAGCTGCAAGGGCTGCGGTTTCAGTTACTCGCACCAACTCAAGTGCGAGGTTTCGATCTGAAACTATTTCCATCGAAGAGACTAGTTATCTTTAGTAAAAGACTGCTCTTGGCTTGAATAACTTGGCGCCATATCGGCAAAGCGTGAGAAGTGAAGTTGGGCTGAAACAGTAATAGTTCTAGTTTGACCGTTACGGTGCTTAGCAACAATTAGATCTGCTTCACCAGAACGATTAGCTCCGTCATACATATCATCGCGGTGCAAGAGAATTACAACGTCTGCATCCTGCTCGATCGAACCAGATTCACGAAGGTCTGAGAGCATTGGCTTCTTATCTGCGCGCTGTTCTGGCGAACGGTTTAGCTGGGAGATTGCAATAACTGGCACATCAAGCTCTTTTGCAAGCAACTTTAGATTACGAGAGAACTCGGAAACTTCTTGCTGGCGGTTTTCTACTTTCTTTCCAGCTGTCATCAGTTGCAGGTAATCGATGATGATCAATTTCAGGTTGTGGCGCTGCTTTAAGCGACGAGCCTTAGCGCGGATTTCCATGAGAGAAAGATTTGGCGAATCATCAATAAATAGTGGCGCAGCTGAGATCTCGCCCATGCGCTTTGCTAGGCGGCCCCACTCTTCATCGGTGAGTGCGCCAGAACGAATGTTGTTAAGTGCAACCCGGGCTTCTGCTGAGAGCATACGCATTGTGATTTCTGAGCGGCTCATTTCAAGTGAGAAGATAACTGAAGTATCACCGTTGTGAATCGATGCGTGACGCGCAATATCTAAGCCAAGAGTTGATTTACCAACAGCAGGACGAGCAGCTAGAACAATCATGTTTCCAGGATGGAAACCATTGGTTAGTGCATCTAAATCTTTGAAGCCAGATTTAACACCTTCACCGCCCACGCCATTTGAAATAGCTTCGATATCGTCTAGTGCTTGTGGCAATAGTTCTGAAAGTTGAATGTAATCCTCTGAGGTGCGGTGCTCAGTGACGTTATAGATCTCTGCTTGGGCTTGATCAACGGCGTCATCGATCTCGCCTTCTTGCGAGTAGCCAAGTTGAACAATCTTTGTTCCAGCTTCAACTAGCCGGCGCATGATTGCATGGTCACGAACGATGCGCGCGTAGTAACCAGCATTAGCAGCAGTTGGAACAGAATTAATAAGAGTGTGTAGATATGGTGCGCCGCCAGCGCGAGCAATATCGCCACGCTTTGTTAGTTCTGATGAAACAGTTACTGGGTCAACTGGTTCACCGCGACCATATAGATCAAGAATTGCATCGTAGATAAGTTCATGTGATGGGCGATAGAAATCGCGATCTTTAATTACTTCAACAACATCAGCGATTGCTTCTTTAGATAGCAACATGCCACCTAGAACACCTTGCTCTGCAACTAAATCTTGTGGTGGGGTGCGTTCGAATTCAACGCTAGCTGCGCTATTTGCAACGCGGTTATTGCCACGATTTGGAAGTTCGGAGATGCTCATATCTCTATCCTCCCAATTAGCACTGACACCGTGGCCTTTAGCCAGGTGATCTGTGGTTATTACTAGTTATTGGCCTAACTTAATGAGAATTCACCTTTGAGGGTTAGAAAGAGGTTGCGATGATGTGAGCAACTCTGTGGGAAAGCTGTGAATAGCTGTTGATAACTAACCAATATCTGTTCATAACCCCTTGGGGTAGCACTCATCTGAGCGTGAGGCCCTGTGGGTAAAGAAACTTTCTTTCATCTCAAATAATAAGAAAGGCTCACCTCAATTGAGGTGAGCCTTAATTAATTAGATCAGATTAAGCAGAAACAACGTTCACATTGATTGTGGCAGCAGTTTGTCCGTGAAGTGAAACCTTCGCAGAATACTTTCCAGCCTTCTTAATGTGTCCACCGGCTTGCTTAACGCTGTGGCGATCGATATCTAGACCAGTTGCAACCTTAATTGCAGCAACGATGTCCTTGTCGGTTACAGAACCGAATAGAACTCCTGATGCGCCAACCTTGGCCTTAACGGTGATATCTGCCTTCTCAAGAGTTGCTTTGATTTCTTTTGCATGATCAAGGTCTCGAATAGCGCGAGCGCTCTTTGCGCGGCGAATGCCTTCAATCTGCTTCTCGCCACCGGTGGTCCATGCAATTGCATAGCCACGAGGTAGTAGCAGGTTGCGGGCGTAACCATCTTTTACGGTCACAACATCACCAGGTGTGCCTAGACCATTAACATCACGAGTAAGGATTAGCTTCATTTTTAGTTAACCGTCCTTATCTAGCTGTTGAGGTGTAAGGCAGAAGTGCCATTTCGCGGCTGTTCTTAACAGCTGCGGCAATCTGACGTTGGTGTTGTGTGCAAGCACCGGTTACTCGACGAGCACGGATCTTGCCGCGATCTGAGATGTACTTACGTAGAAGATTGATGTCCTTGTAATCGATATAAGTTGCCTTATCGCGACAGAATGAACATGGCTTCTTCTTAAACTTCTTCATTGCTGCTGCCGACATCTTGCTTACTTTTGGCTTTGGCTTTAGCGTCTTATTATTTCTTGCGCCCACTGTGGTGCTCCTTTTTAGGATGCCCCGACGATTCGCTTGGAAAAGTCAGGAATGGTTGGTTTATTAGAACGGAGGTTGATCGTCGCTACCGGCTGAAGACCAGCCGCCACCGACGGGAGCTGCAGACCATGGGTCTTCAGCTGATGAAGTTTCTGCAGTAGGAGTTGAGAATGAACCACCGGCAGCACCTGCTGCGCGAGTTGTCTTTGTGACTTTGGCAGTTGCATTACGTAGAGATGGACCAACTTCGTCTACTTCGACCTCAAACACAGTGCGCTTTTCGCCCTCTTTGGTTTCGTATGAGCGTTGCTTCAAACGACCAGAAACAATTACGCGCATTCCGCGAGTAAGTGACTCTGCAACGTTCTCCGCTGCTTGACGCCAAATTTGGCATTGCAAAAAGAGGCTATCGCCGTCTTTCCATTCATTTGTGTTCTTATCTAGGTAACGCGGAGTTGAAGCAACCGTGAACTTTGCAACTGCAGCACCAGATGGTGTGAAGCGCAATTCAGGGTCATTTACTAAGTTACCGATCATTGTGATCGTTGTATCTCCAGCTGCCATATCTATTCTCTCTTATCTCTTTTTTATCTACTTTGGATGCTTGTTGGTTATTTATTCTGGGCGAACGACTTTGGTACGAAGTACCGATTCGTTCAAATTCAGTTGGCGATCAAGTTCTTTAATCGCATCTGGACCACAGTGCATATCAACGACTGCGTAAATACCTTCAGGCTTCTTATTGATTTCGAAGGTCATACGACGACGGCCCCAAATGTCGAGCTTGTCGACTTTGCCACCACTGTCTTTGATGATCTTGAGATATGTCTCAAGACTTGGTGCGACTGTGCGTTCTTCTAATTCAGGATCGAGAATGACCATGAGTTCATAATGACGCATACGTTAACCCCACCTCCTCTGGACTAAAGCGGCCACGGGATTTCCGCGGCAGGAGGGTTAAAAACCTTCAAGCTAAATTCACGGATGTGAACTCATCTGAAGGAAGGCTAAGCGTAACCGTCACCCGCTGACAAGAGAAATTCGCTGTTTTGGGGAGCAATCTGCTGTGTGGATTTGCGTGAACCGAGCGTAAGACGGGCGATAAACCAGCCAAGTGCCGCAATTCGGATAAAGATGGCCAGAGCGTAGGCCCGCTGGCCAATTCCAAAGTGCGCCCCAGAATAAGAGGCAAGGTATTGCCAAATAGCAAGGTGATAAATCATTTCCGCTCCTTGCCAGATCCAAAATGCAAAACGGTCCTTCTTATCATTCAAGGCGAGTATCGCTAGCGGGGTTAACCACAAAATATATTGCGGTGAGTAAACCTTTGAGGCTGTTACAAATATTGCAACAACAAAAAATGATAAATGGGCCAGAGTTGGTTCTTCTTTTAACCCAAGAGTAAGAATTGTAAATATAAATGCCCCAAAAATAAAAGCTAGGGTAGAAAATAGATTTAAGTGATTTATATTTATTCCAAAGACACTTAAGCCATGCCAGATTGAACCCCAATCAGCGCCTCGCTCGGAGTTTAATTTAAAGAAGCGATACCACCCAACTGGGGTAGTAATAATAAATGGAAGGTTAATTACCAGCCAAACTCCAACGCTTGCTAATCCAAACTTGGCAGCTTTCATTAATTCATTTCGGCGCCAAAATATTATGAATGCTGGTAGCAGCAAAACAATCGGGAAAAATTTAACTGCCATGCCTATTCCAAGCATGATTGCACTTTTCTTATTCTTACCTTTATCAAAATAATGAATTGCCGACAGCGCTGGTAATACTGCCCAGATATCCCAATTAATAAACATTGAAGCAATCACAACTGGAGCTATCGGTAACAAATACCAAAGATCTGGTCGCATTCTCTTTAGCAGGATTACCACGCCAATAAATAAAATTGAAATTAAGATTGCATTGACATCAAAGTAATTTCGATATTGATCACTATTATGTTTGACCAAAAAACTAGTCGCATACATAATCACGCCAGTAAGTGGTGGATACTCAACAGCATTGGTGTTTGAAGAATAAGGCCAGGTGTGAGTTGTTAACCCTCGATCACTAAAGAGGGATGGCAGATCGGAATAACAAGCGTGAACATAGTCTTGCGGGGCGCCCCAGCCGTAAGCGCGACAATGATCAAACTTTATAAAAGAAAAGATGATTGCAAGCAAAGAAAGAAAGATCGCGCTCTTTGCTAGGAGCTTCATTTCTTACTTCTTTTTAGTTGCTTTTGGCGAAGGAGAGGCAGAAAACTTCTCTACTGGTTTTGGGGTTGGGGTAATGGCAAGTGATGGATCAAGTGTTGGTACCGCACTTGCATATGGGGTTGCCTCAGTTCCACCAATATTTGCTGGGGCTGGGAAAGGAATGATTGGCAAGCCTTTTAGCGCGCCCTTCATATAGGTATTCCAAATTCTGGCGGGGTAGCTTCCACCAGTTACCGAATTCAAACCACCAATTCCGTTTAGTGATTGCGTGGCATCATCTCTAAAGAAAGCAACTGAGGTTGCAAATTGTGGGGTGTAACCATTAAACCAAGCAGATGCATTATCGGTAGTGGTTCCAGTCTTGCCAGCGGTTGGTTGTTTAATGCCCGCACTAGCCGCAGTTCCAGTTCCATATTGGGTTACTTGTTGAAGGGCATAGGTTAGATCAGCCATAACATCGGCTTTAAAGACTTCCTGGGTTTGTTGTTGTGCTTGGTAGAGCACACCTTTATTTGAACCTAAGACTTCATTAACAATAAATGGCTTGGCATAAATACCGTTAGCGGCAAAGGTTGCATAGGCACTTGCCACATCTATTACATGTGGGCTAGCAACACCAAGTGAAACTGATGGGGTTGGCATTAACGCAACCGTATTTGGAATACCGGCCCGGCGGGCAACATCAACAACTTTATCTGGGCCAGCTTTAATACCAAGTGGCACAAATATTGTGTTAATTGAATGCGCAGTTGCAAAGAGAAGATTTACATCATCAAATTGCTCGTTGCCGTAATTAAATACTGGGTATGGCTTACCAACATCATCAAAGACTTTAGGTGACCGGCCGTTCCAGGTAGAAGTAAGGGGAATTCCTGATTCAAGGGCAGCGATAAGTGCGAATGGTTTGAAGGTAGAGCCAGCCTGGGTAATACCTTGTGTAGCACTGTTTAATTGGCTTACCAAGTAATCTCGCCCGCCATAAAGTGCAACTATTTCACCAGTTCCTGGCCTAATTGAAACTAATCCAATTCGAAGATTATCTGGCGCCTTAGCTGGAGTTCCTTTATCAACTGCTAGAACTGCTGCTTCTTGGTTTTGTTTTATTAAAGTTGTGCGAATTACATAACCACCTGTTTGTAGTTGGCTTTCAGTAAAGCCCAGCTTGGCTAATTCACTTACTACGTATGAAACGATGTAGCCCTTTGGACCGGCAAGTGCGCCAGAGGTAACGCGAGGCCTAATGGTAGGAAACTTCATTACATCAGCACTCTTTTTAGTTAGCCACTTCTCAGCGACCATGCCATCAATTACATATTGCCATCTTGCTTGGATTCGCTTGGTGCTATTTGGACCATTTGCCGGATCGTAATATCCAGGAGAGCGCAAAATACTTGCTAATACCGCTGCCTCTGGCACGGTTAGTGATTGAACTGATTTCCCAAAGTAAACCTCAGATGCGGTTTCAACACCGTAGGAACCGCGGCCAAACCAAATAGTGTTCAAGTAGTTTTCTAAGATTTGATCTTTTGACATTGAGTTTTGTAACTTCAACGAAATTATGAGTTCTTTTACTTTACGGATAACAGTTCTATCTGGTGAAAGAAATGCGGTCTTGGCATATTGCTGGGTGATTGTGGAACCACCTTGAAGTGAACCACCTTTTAGATTGTTAAATAGCGCACGCAAAATACCCACCGGACTTACTGCTGATTCACTATAGAAATTGCGATCTTCTGCTGCCATAACTGCATGGCGAACTGTGAGTGGGATGTTTGCTAATTTAACTATTGTTCGGTTTTCTGAACCCAATCTTCCAGCTTCAGAACCATCTTCGTATTGAATAATTGTTGATTGGCTATTTACGAAAGCATTTGGATCTGGCACTTTCACGGTGAAATAGGCATAGGCAAATCCGAGAACTGCAAGAATGAACCCAGTGCCGACAAGGAAGATGCCGTATCGAATTAATTTTGCTGGGGATAGGCCAAAACGCATAAGTAAAGGTTACCGTCTGCCTTGTTCACGAAGGATTCCTTCGTGAATGTGCCAGCTCTTTACTTTGTTCCCAGGTTGGATGTCATCATCTTCAAGGGTGTGAACCTTGCGAGGTGGCTTTCTAGTCTTTCCATCACCTAATAAGAATGAATAAATAATGTGGTTCCAGTCGCACTCTAAGCAAACTTCCACCGTATAGACACGAAACTCACCATATTGACTCTGCATTTCAATTAGTTCTGGAATTGATTTAACTCGACCTGAGTACTGTCCTAGTTGATCACCAAAGACATATCTAAGTTCGCGAATCTCTCGCTTTCGACAAACGGGGCAATCTCGCTTTGTTTGCTCGCCATGATGTTTTGCCGCCCGCTTTAAATAAGGATCGGCGTCGCAAGCTTCGGCCGCTGAGGCAGCGCCTCGAAAAAGTGCTTGCAGGGTCGCACGGCGATCGAGAGAGTAGTCGATCTCGTCGCGCCGATTTAAGCCAGAACTCATAAGGCTAAGGATAAGTCATTACCCTTTGCCAATGCGAAAGATGCGGATCTTTGAAAAGAGCAGCTCCTTTCCAAAGTTGTTACAAATCCGCTGGCTCGGTCAATTCACAGATGGCCTCTTCCAATCAGCCTTGGCTTCCTTTGTTTTATTTTCTCCCGAACGTCAACCCAGTGCGGTTAGTGCGGCGTTAGCTTTTTCTGTGGTGCTTCTTCCTTATTCGCTAATTGGTCCATACGTTGGAATTTTTCTTGACCGCTTTAGTAGAAGGCGGATAATTCAAGTTTCAAATCTGATTCGAGCCGGCGATCTAATAATTATTGCACTATTAATTAAGGCAAGTACTACTGGCGCAGTTTTAACTCTCTTTGTTCTATTTGCTTTTGGAATTAACCGATTAATTCTTTCTGGGCTCTCTGCGGGACTGCCATTAATTGTTAAACGTGAGGAACTAATTGCAGCAAATGCATTAGCGGTTACTGGTGGAACTATCTTTGTTGTAATAGGTGGCGGAGTTGGAATTGGGATTAAGAATTTTATTGACAAGGGAGGCAACGGAGATTTAGCTGATGCTGTTTTGATTTTTCTTGCTTCAGCTAGTTATTTGGTTGCCTCACTAATTACCAACCGCCTATCTAAAAATGAATTAGGACCTTTGGCTCACGAGGTGAGTTCTGAAATTAAAGGTTGGAAAGAGATGCTTGAAGGTTTGCATATCCTTCGCGAACATAAAGATGCCATGCGCGGCATTCTTGCTACCGCGGTGCAACGTGGTGGCTTAACTGCCCTTACTTTGATGGGACTTTTGCTAGAACGAAACACCTACAACCCAAGTGATAATCCTGATGCCGGGTTGCGTGGCCTAGCACTTGCGATTTCAATTGCTGGAGTAGGAATTGGCATTGGCTCATTTATTAGTCCAATCGGCGCTGGAAAATATGGGCGCCACCGCTGGATTAAATTCTCGATGGTTGGACCGATTCCGTTCTTAATAATTACTGCTCTTTCAAGTAATGAGGCATTATTTATTACTTCTGCCTTTTTTGTTGGGCTATTTGGGCAAAGTGTGAAAGTTACTAATGATTCACTGGTGCAGACTAAAATTATGGATGAGTACCGGGGAAGAACTTTTGCTTTTTATGATGTTGCAGTTAATGGCGCAATAGTTGGTGGCGCAATCACGGCAGCTTTGGTTTTACCGTCAAGTGGTGTCTCACTGCCACTTCCACTTTTGATCAGTGCGGTTTATCTTTTAATAACTCTTACGGTTCTTAAAAAGACTAACTTTTCGGGCCATTTAGCGACCACCAATTAAGCAACTCTGCGGTTGCAGCCTCAAGGCCCAGTGGACCTCGCTCCATGCGTAGATCTAATAGGTATTGATATGCCTTGCCTACAATTGGCGAGGGTTTAACCCCGAGAATTGTCATTATCTCTTCACCATTTAAATCTGGTCGTATCTTTTCTAATTCTTCTTGTTCCATAAGCAGCAAGATGCGCTCCTCAAGTGAGTCATAAGTCTTAGATAGGGCCTCTGCTTTTCGTTGATTTCGAGTTGTGCAATCAGCGCGAGTTAACACATGCAGATGAGTCAATAGATGCTCGGCATCTCGGATGTAGCGACGCACTGCTGAATCAGTCCATTCACCACCACCATAACCGTGAAAGCGAAGGTGTAGAAATACAAGCTGCGCCACATCTGAAATTTCATCATTGCTAAAGCGCAGCGCTTTTAAGCGCTCTTTTGCCATTCTGGCGCCAACCACTTCGTGATGATGGAAAGAGACGCCGCCGCCATCAATTAATTCACGAGTTTTAGGCTTACCAATGTCGTGTAGTAGCGCTGCTAAGCGAATAATTAGATTAGGCCCGCCTAGACGATCCTCTAGGGCAATTGCTTGCTCTAATACTTTTAATGTGTGTTCATAAACATCTTTATGATGGTGATGTTCATCAATTTCCAATTTTAGTTTTGGTAGTTCAGGCAAGATGTAATTTGCCAGGCCAGTCTCAACTAGTAACTCAATACCTAAGCGTGGATTTTTAGACATAAGTGTTTTGGTAAATTCATCGCGAACTCTCTCGGCTGAGATAATTTCAATTCGGGATGCCATCTGGGTAATTGCAGCAACAATCGATGGATCTACGGTGAAATCCAATTGCGACATAAATCTGGCAGCTCGCATCATACGAAGTGGGTCATCTGAAAATGAATCCTCGGGCGTGCCAGGTGTGCGAAGTTGTTTCTTTGCTAAATCTGATACGCCATCAAAAAGATCAATAAATGTTGGTGGGGTGGTGGTCAATTCAAGTGCCATCGCGTTGACAGTAAAGTCGCGTCGCTTTAAATCTCCATCAATTGAATCACCAAAAGAAACTTCTGGTTTACGACTTTGTGGATCATAATTTTCAGAACGATAAGTTGTAATTTCAATTGTTACATCCCCGCGTTTACCGGCAATAGTTCCAAACTCGCGGCCAGTTTCCCAAATGACTTCCACAAAATCTTCCATGATTTTCTTTGTGTCATCAGGTCTAGCATCTGTTGTGAAATCTAAATCATTTCCAAGGCGCCCTAAAATTGCATCTCGAACTGGGCCACCAACTAGCGCTAACTTAAATCCGGCTTGGCTAAATCGCGCCGCTAATTGTGTTGAAAGCGGGGCTTTTTGGGTGAGGGCAGACGTAGCCAACTCTGCAGCAATTGAACGTGGGTCCTTCACAATACATAAGGTTAGAGCAGTAAACTCCTCGCATGACCACAGCGCCTAGTGCGGGTGGCGAAGCTAAACGGAAAAAGCGCCGCCGGCGCCGTCCGAAAGGCCCGTCCGCACTTAATTCAAATAATTCTGCCAGTACCGAAAAGTCGGCCGAAGAAAAAGCAGCGAAAGTTGCTCCAAAAAAACGCGTCTATGCCAAGCGGGTAGATGAGGTGAGCGCTGGTGGCTTAGTAATTGATGCCTCAGGAACTAAAGGATTATTAATAGGTCGTCGGGATATTAAAGATCAAAAACGAGAGCGACTGCTCTGGTCACTTCCTAAGGGTCATATCGAAGAAGGTGAAACTCCCGAACAGGCTGCAATTCGGGAAGTTCAAGAAGAAACTGGAATTGAAAGTGAAATTGCTAGAGCCCTTGGCGTAATTGATTTTTGGTTCATGGCCGGCGGAAAGAGAATACACAAGACAGTCCATCACTATTTGTTTAAAGAAGTTGGTGGTCACTTGCAACCACAAGTTACCGAAGTAGATGATGTGGGTTGGTTCCCTTTAGAAGAGATTGTAAATCTGCTTGCTTACCCTGATGAAAAGAAGTTGATTGCTAAATCAGGTGAACTCGTTATATGAAAAAAGTACTTTTTGTAATTACCTTACTAATTTCTATTTCAGTGCCTCAAATAGCTAAGGCCGATTCGGTTGTAGTTCTTAGTGATCAATCACATCGTCAGATTGATGGTAAGTTCTTTGATGATGAATTGGCGACTTCCTTAAGTTATAACGGAAGACTAGGCCAATTAGTTTTTGCTCCTCCTAGGGGTGCCCGCACTTGGCAGATTGATGCCCAATTAATAGATGATGTAGTCGCGATGACCTCTGACTATCAATTACTTGATGGAAGTAAGGGGATCGGAAAATTAACGGCGCAAATTTGGTTGTCGCAATTAAAGTCAATAACAAGGGGAAGTCAGATATATGCCTTGCCGTATGGAAATCCCTCTGGTTATTGGATCCACCGCCTCTCACCTCATAATGAGAGTTACTTTTTAACTGCTGGGGTTTCACACCTAACTAATTTCTTTGAGCGTGAAGTTCAACCTTTAAAGGCTTATCCATCAAATTCTTATTTCAAGCTAGATGCCCTGACTATCCAAGCCTTCACTGACGCACAGGCTGAAATCCAAGCAAACGCAAGTTTTATGGATCCCTTAGCCCTTGATAATTTACACGCAAGAATTGCATCCGTTTTTAATCAAAATTTAAGCAGAGAGCTTCGCGACTTCCTGGATTTAGATTTGGCAACAACTACTCGCGACTTAAACCACCGAATTCGCCTAGCTCCAGGTCGCTTTACTGTTTCATCATCCCATCAGAAGCTGCCAATCACTTTAATTAATGACTTTCCGGCAAGCGCGAAAGTTAAATTATCCGTAGCTGCGCTAAATGGAAAAGTTGTTGTTTCTGATGTTCCAGATCAAGTTCTTCCTGGCAAAGGTAAAGTTCAAGTAATGATTCCAGTTGAGGTACTTACCTCTGGTTCGAGCACTTTATCTGTGAGTATCCAGTCCATGCAGGGAAATCAATTGGGGCAAACAGTCCTATATCCGCTGCAATTGCGCGTTATTAGTCCGGTAGCAACTTGGATTACCACGGGGGCTGCCGTAGTTCTTTTCTTTTCTGCAGTAGTTCAAAGTATTCGCCGAATTAGAAAGCGTAAAAATTGAATACCGGGGCGCTTTTAAAATCTTCAACAGTTATGGCAATTGGCACCATCATTTCGCGAATAACTGGTTTGATCCGCGGACTATTGCTAGTTGCAGTTCTTGGTACCGCGCTACTTGGTGATACTTTCAATGTGGCAAATACGATGCCAAATATTTTATATAACTTACTTATTGGTGGGGCGCTTACCGCAGTATTTGTGCCACAAATAGTTCGGGCCACAAATGGAAGTGATGGGGGATCAGCTTTTATCTCCCGTTTAGTAACCGCAACTTGCGTCTTTCTTGGCGCATTAGTTGTTGTTGCAGTAATTATTGCCCCGCTCTTGGTGCGGATATTTGCTACTAGTTATGTGGGCCGCCCTGAGTTTGAAGTAACCACCTTGTTTATGCGCTACTGCTTGCCTCAGATCTTTTTCATGGGGTTATTCGCGCTACTAAGCCAGATTGCTAATGCTAAAGGAAAGTTTGGGCCAATGATGTGGGCCCCGATTCTAAATAACTTAGTTGGTATTGCGGTCTTGCTTTGGTTCTTACATGCAGTTAAAAATCCAACGGTAGCCAATATTTCACATTCTGAAATTATTTGGCTTGGTGTTGGAACTACAGCTGGCTATGTTGCCCAAGCTTTCATATTGATTCCAGTAATTGCCAAGACTCATATAAAGATTCGCCCGCGCTTTGATTGGCGCGATCCAGAATTAAAGAAATCTATTCACCTTGCAAGTTGGACTGTGGCCTTTGCGGCGATCTCACAACTAAGTTATTTATTTACGGTAAACCTTTCCACGGGGGCAGCGGTACGTGCACTAAAAGAGGGAATTACTACCGGTGTTGGTTACACGCCCTATACCTATTCGCAATTTGTTTTCATGTTGCCCCATTCAGTGGTAACAATTTCAGTTGTTACTGCGCTCTTACCATCGCTTTCTAAATTTGCTCAGGAAAAGAAGGTGGGGGAAATACATGACCAATTAGTTAGAGCGATGCGATTGGTTGGCTTAATAACAGTTCCCAGCTCAATTGCTTTCCTTTTCTTTGGTCCGTTAATTACCCAAACACTTTTCTTTGGTATTTCTCAAGCCGATGGCAAGTATTTAGGTTTTGTGCTTTCAGCCTTCGCCCTTGGTTTAGCGCCAATGAGCCTAAATTTGATCGCACTTCGTGGACTAAATGCTTTTGAGAATGTGAAATTACAAGTTTTAAGTAATGCAATTATGAATGCTGTTGCAGCCACGTTTTCCGTTGGTTTGGCTCTAGCACTTCCGGCTAAATGGGTAACCGTTGGTTTGGCTGCGGCGCTTTCAATTAGTTATTTTGTTGGGGCCTGGCTCACAACCCGGTTACTTAGAAGGTATGAAGTGCGAATTGCCTTAGGTGAAGTTCTTGGTTTCTATTTAAAACTAGCTGTTTTCTCACTGTTCACGGCTGTGCCGCTGTGGCTACTGGGAAACCGACTCCCAGGTGGGAATACTCTGCGACTAGCAGTGGTTCTATTAGTAGGTGGCCTTGGCTACCTTGGCTTAGCCAAAATATTTAAAGTCGATGAAATCACTAGTGTTTTTGAAACTATTAAGAAGAAAAGAAAAGGTAGATAAATGAGTGATGTTCAGGAATTAGTAATCGTTGGCTCTGGGCCTGCTGGTTACACCGCAGCTATTTATGCAGCGCGCGCTCAACTATCACCCACAATCTATGAAGGATCTGTTACTGCAGGTGGCGCACTTATGAACACTACAGATGTTGAGAACTTCCCAGGATTTCCAGATGGAGTAATGGGTCCTGATTTAATGGATTCACTTCGCAAGCAAGCCCAAAAGTTTGGTTCAAAGTTAATTACCGATGACATTGTTGAAATGGATTTATCTGGTGATATTAAAGTCCTAAAAGATGGGTCTGGAAATACCGTAAAAGCAAGATCTGTAATTCTTGCAACTGGTTCGGCATATAAAGAAATTGGATTAGAAAACGAAAAGCGTCTTTCTGGTCGTGGTGTTTCTTGGTGTGCTACGTGCGATGGTTTCTTTTTCCGCGAAAAAGAATTGGCAGTTGTTGGTGGCGGCGACTCAGCAATGGAGGAAGCAAACTTCCTCACTCGCTTTGCAACTAAGGTTTATTTAATCCACCGTCGTGATTCACTTAGGGCTTCAAAGATTATGGCTGAGCGCGCGCAAGCCAACCCAAAGATTGAGTTCATTTGGAATACTGAAGTTATTGATGTTTTGGGCGCTGAAAAGGTTGAAGGACTCCAACTTCGAAACTTGGTTACAAATGAAGTAAGTGAGAAGAAGTTTGATGGCCTTTTTGTCGCCATTGGACATGTTCCACGCAGCGAGCTTCTAGTTGGCCAAATTGATCTAGATGATGAAGGTTATGTGAAGGTCGTTGGGCGCAGCACCAATACCAACCTCAAGGGCGTATTTGCTTGTGGCGACCTAGTTGATCACACCTACCGCCAAGCGATCACTGCGGCAGGCTCTGGCTGCTCTGCAGCCCTTGATGCCGAGCGTTTTTTGGCAGGACATTAATCAGTTTGAAACTACAATTAACCCATTCAAGATAAATAGATAACGAAGGAAAATAAATGAGCGCAGCACAACCAGTAACAACCGCTACTTTTGAAGAAGTAGTTCTAAAGTCAACAACTCCAGTTCTAGTTGATTTCTGGGCTGAGTGGTGTGGTCCTTGCCGCGCTGTTGGTCCAATCCTTGATCAGATTGCCGAAGAGCATGCTGGCAAACTAAAGGTTGTAAAGCTAAACACTGATGAAGAATCTGCAATCGCTATTAAGTATGGAATTACTTCAATCCCAACACTTAATGTTTTTGTTAATGGCGAAGTTGTTAAGACCGTCATTGGTGCAAAGCCAAAGCCAGCACTTCTCAAAGAACTAGAAGCTTTTATCTAGGCAATGCTTTCTCCTAAACATGTCGCCTACTGATATCAATAATCAGAGCGATGTAATTGCGCAGGTTACAAATACTCTTGCGCGCCTTGGTTTTCTAAGCACCGCATCCAATCAAGTAGATGTCGTTGTTATTGATGCGGTAAAGGCTTTTCAACAAGAACGTGGTTTGGTTGTTAGTGGTGAATTAAATGAGATGACCCTTCGCTCAATTGAAGAGGCCCGTTGGAAGCTTGGTGATCGAAGCCTTTCTTATAACCCGCAAAAGATGATCCGCGGTGATGATGTGGCAACTTTGCAAACCAGATTGATAGAAATGGGTTTTAATTGCGGTCGGGCTGACGGAGTTTTTGGGCCGAGAACTGAAAGCTCTGTAAAAGAATTTCAAAAAAGCGTTGGTGAGAAAAGTGATGGTGTTTGTGGCCCAGCAACTGTTATGTCTTTAGTGCGTCTTACAAAAACTGTCTCCGGTGGTTCTCCGGCCACTCTTCGCGATAATGCTCATCGCGCAGTTCGTGGCCCAGCTCTTGCAAATAAAGTAATTGTTCTAGATCCAAGTTCTGATGCCTTGGATGGCGAGATAGCTTTTGACATTGCCCAAAGATTAGAAGGAAGACTAATCGCACTTGGCGTTACCGTCTTTATCTCTAGAAGCGCCGCAAAAGTGCCTAGCGATAGCGAGCGAATTGATTTAGCCAATAAAGCTACGGCTGATTTAGTGATCTCACTTCATACCGATAATTACAAGAATGAATCAGCTCATGGTGTGGCAACTTATTACTACGGAAGTGATCTGCATGGGATTCATTCTGTGGTGGGTGAAAGATTTGCAGCCCTCGTGCAGCGCGAAATAACGGCTCGAACCGATCTTCTCAATTGCCGGACCCATGCAAAAACCTGGGATATCTTGCGATTGACCAAAGCTCCGACGGTTCGCCTTGATCTTGGCTATTTATCTAATCCAGGGGATGCGGCCAGATTAGCTGACCCACAATTTAGAGAAACTGTTGTTGAATCCTTGATGATTGCAATCCAACGCCTTTATTTATCTGCTGAAAATGATGCCAAAACTGGAACTCTTCGAATCTCAGACCTACGTCGGGCAGGGATTCGAAAGGACTAATTAGTTCGCACCCACTTACTTCTCTGTGGGATGATTGATAGATGAGTGAAGAGATCTCAAGAGTACGAACTGGTTTGCCTCAGAATTTGACTGAGCGCTTTGCCCATCGTGCCGCCATGATGAAGCCTTCTGAGATCCGATCTCTATTTGCTGTGGCATCTAGGCCCGACATTGTTTCACTCGCTGGTGGAATGCCAAATCTTTCAGCTTTTCCAATGGAGATGATGGCTACTGTTATTGAGAAGTTAGTTCGAGAAAATGGCCAAGAAGCTTTGCAGTATGGCAGCGGACAAGGCCACCCCAAACTGCGTGCTCAGATTTGTGATGTGATGGCACTTGAAGGAATCTCGGCTCACCCAGATGATGTAATTGTTACTACTGGCTCCCAACAAGCACTTGATTTAATTTCCAGAATTTTTATTGACCCAGGCGACGTTGTCTTGGCTGAAGCCCCTTCTTATGTTGGCGCGCTTGGAACTTTCTCGCAATATGAAGCACAAGTAGTTCACGTGGCAATGGATAACGATGGCTTAATTCCGCAAGCACTTAGAGAAGCCATCACCACAACTCGCGCTTCTGGGCGCAAAATCAAATTCCTTTATTTAATCCCTAACTATCAAAATCCAGCAGGTGTTCTACTTTCACCAGAGCGGCGAACAGAGATCCTTGAAATTTGTAATAAAGAAAAGATTTTTGTGGTTGAAGATAACCCTTATGGCTTACTTGGATTTGATCGACCTTCACCGGACGCGATGCGCGCTGAAGATTCAGAAAATGTTATTTATCTTGGTTCTTTCTCAAAGACAATTGCTCCAGGATTTCGAGTTGGCTGGGCGCTAGTTCCACAAGCACTTAAAGAAAAATTAGTAATTGCCCTTGAGTCATCAGTTCTTTGTCCTTCTAACTTCACTCAGCTAGCGATCTCTAGTTATCTCTCTGATCAGCCATGGCGCGATCAGATCGCTTCATTTACTAAGCTTTATAAAGTGCGCAGAGATGCAATGCTTGAGTCCCTAGAGAAGTACTTTCCAAAGGGTGCAACTTGGACTAAACCTGGTGGTGGGTTTTATGTTTGGGCCACACTTCCAGAAGGAATTGATACCAAGGCTTTGATGCCCAAGGCAATTGTTGGGAAGGTTGCTTATGTTCCTGGCACCGCCTTCTATGCTGATGGTTTTGGCACTAGAGAGATGCGACTTTCTTATTGCTATCCAACCCCAGAACGTATTCGAGATGGAATCAAGTCCTTAGGACATGTGCTGGAAACTGAGTTAAAGGTTCGCGAACTAAATTAATTTATTGATGCGATAAGCATCTTCTAGGTTGGCAATCTCGATCGTAATCTTGCCCTTTTGCTTACCTAATTCCACACTGACTCGGGTGTCCAACTTATTTGATAGTTCATCTGCCAACTCCTTGAGTGCTGGAGTTAGGGACTTGGCAGCCTTTGGAGCGTTGACTTTCTTAGCTCCTTGGTGGGTGGCAACAATCTCTTCAGTCGCGCGAACACTTAGGCCTTCAGAAACAATTCGATTTGCTAGTTTTTCAATTTCTTTTTCATCACTCAGAGTTAAAAGCGCCCGAGCATGACCAGCAGATAGAACTCCTGCTGCTACTCGGCGTTGGACTGTGGCAGGAAGATTTAGCAGGCGTAATGTATTTGTAATTGCTGGGCGAGACTTGCCGACCTTTATTGCAAGTTCATCGTGGGTGTAACCAAAATCGTTTAATAAATTTTGGTAAGCAGCGCCCTCTTCAAGTGGGTTTAGTTGAGAGCGGTGAATATTTTCAAGAAGCGCTTCTCGTAGTAGCTCGTTATCTGGAGTTTGGCGAATTATTACTGGAATAGTTTTCAAGCCAGCCAATTTAGAGGCACGTAATCTGCGCTCTCCCATAATCAATTCATATTTACCACCACCAATGTCACGAACGACTGGAGGTTGCATAACACCGACTTCTTTAATCGATGCTGATAATTCATTTAGTTCATCAGTATCAAAAATAGTTCTTGGCTGTTTTGGGTTTGGAAGAATTGAATTAATATCAACTTCATTTTGTGTTGCAACACTTATGCCAGTTGCGGTGGTAATTGAAGTTGGAATAAGTGAATCTAATCCGCGACCAAGGCCACCTTTGCGAGTACTCATGCGCTATGTGCTCCAGATGTTAGGTTGGTTGTTTCTCCAGAACCACGTCTTGCAATCTCGCGGGCCACACCCATATAAGCAATAGCGCCAGGAGATGATGCGTCATATGTCATTACTGTTTGATTAAAAGATGGTGCTTCAGAAACTCTTACGGCGCGTGGAATTGGAATATCTATTAATTCATTTGGAAAGTGTTGTCTTACGCTGTTTGCAACATCATTTGCTAAGCGAGTTCTAGAATCAAACATTGTTAAAACAATTGTTGAGATTCGCACTCTTTGATTCAACATTTGTTTTACTTGATCTAAAGTTTTTAATAGAAGTGACAACCCTTCTAGTGAGTAGTACTCACATTGAATTGGAACTAAAACTTCCTCGGCAGATGTGAGGGCATTTACGGTTAACAAACCTAACGATGGTGGGCAATCTATAATTACATAATCAAGCCTGGCGCCTTGCGCCTCTCGCAATGCTAGAAATTTATCCAAAGCTAATTTGAGTCGTCCTTCTCGCGAAACAAAAGAAACCATATTTATTTCAGCTCCTGCTAAAGAGACATCAGCTGGGGCGCATTCAAGGTGAGGAAAGCCAGCAACTTTTGTGACTACATCTGCAAGTGCAACGTCATTTACTAATACTTCACACATTCCATCTAACTCTTCGCGATCAATACCAAGGGCGGTGCAGGCATTGCCTTGTGGATCTAAATCAATTACGAGGACCTTTAGTCCACCCATCGCTAGGGCTGCTGCAATATTGACTGCGGTAGTGGTCTTACCGACCCCACCTTTTTGGTTTGCCACAGTAAATACCCGAGTTTTTAGGGGTGTTGGCATTGGCTCCTTGAGCCGGCGGATGCCGATCACTTTTGGAGCAGCTAATGTTTCACGTGAATCATCCACGTGAGTATCTAACCAGCCTTTTTGATCTCCACTACCCGAGCTGTTGGCAACTCTCCCAAATTGATCTCATGAACCTTGGATTCGGCTGCTTTTTTGAAGACTTTAGGGGCCTCTACTTTGGCCGCGGCTAATTCATCCACCGCTGATTCCCCCTTCATTGCTAAAAGGCTGCCACCTGGGGCAACTAAATGCCAAGAAATGGTGGCCAGTTTTGGAAGCGGGGCTACTGCCCTTGCGGTGACGACTTCAAAAGAGCCTTTAAATCCATCTGAGCGCCCTCTTTTGATCTCTACCTCAATACCAAGTTCGGCCACTACCTCTTGGAGGAAGTCAATGCGGCGCTGAAGAGGTTCAAGGAGGGTAACTTTTAGATCAGGCCTGGCTAGGGCAATAACTATGCCGGGCAGACCCGCCCCGGAGCCAATATCTAACAATCTGATGTTTTGGGCGATGAGGGAAGTGATTGGAATGCAGTTTGCAATATGGCGATCCCAGATTCGATCCCCCTCTTTGGGGCCAATTAGGCCACGCTCAATCCCCCAACTTCCCAAGATCTCCCCATAACGGGTGATCTCCTCTTGGCGCTGGCCAAAGTAGGTGGAAATTAAGGTTTCACGTGAAACGCTCATTTATTAAAGATCTAGTTAGGCAGGAAGAACTACAACGCAGCGGTTTGGCTCTTCGCCCTCTGACTCACTGGTTAGGCCAATATCCTGGATGGTGTCGTGGACAACCTTGCGCTCGAAGGCGTTCATCGGGCGAAGTTTGACTGACTCGCCAGAAGACTTGACCTCTTCGGCCACTTCATGGGCAAGCTTTGCCAACTCAGTCTTTTTGTCACTTCTAAAGTTGTCAATATCGAGCATTAAGCGGCTGCGATCTCCGGTCGAGGTCTGCACAGCAAGGCGAGTGAGCTCCTGGAGTGCATCAAGTACCTCTCCGCGATCTCCTACTAGGTGGCCTAGCTTTCCTCCGGCAATAGCCAAGGCAGCTCGGTCATTTTCTACATCAATATCGATGTCACCATCTAGGTCTGCGATATCCAAAAGCGCTTCTAGGTAGTCGGCTGCAACATCGCCTTCTTCTTCTAGGCGAGCTACGAGTGACTTCTTCTCAGTCTTTTCACTCTTATCTGTATCTGGCATTTTCCTGCTCCTTTTTCCCACTTAGTGGGGTATTAATACCTTTTATGCGTTTTTGGGATGATTTGTGGTGATTTAAAGTTACTTCTTCTTTTTCTTTTTATTTGGCTGCTTTCGCTGCCCCACAACTGGTGGCTCTTCTACTTGGGTTGTTCCAGAAGCATCGCCAGCTGCAAGCTCACCTTTTGCTGCGCGCTTTTTTTGAAGCTCTTCATATGCAGGAGAGCCTGGTGTTGGGTTTCGCTTAATTACATAGAACTGTTGTCCTAGTGTCCAAAGGTTTGTCGTTGACCAATAAATTAAAACACCGACTGGGAAGTTAACACCAGATACTGCAAAAATTAATGGAAAAACATAAAGCATGATTTTTTGTTGTTGCAGCATCATGTTATTTGATGAGTCCATCTTTGGCATTCCCTTAACCATCAACTGACGTTGGGTGGTGAAGGTTGTTGCTGACATAAAGACAATAAGTGCAACAGTTACAAGTTTGGTTTGAGTGTTTGTGCCGGTACTCAAGAATGTAGATGAAAGATCGGCGCCAAAGAACTTAGCGCTTTGGGCTGAAATTAGGTGAGCGCCTTTTAGAACACCATGTGGGTGGTTGTGGGCGATACCGTTTAGAACTGTAAAGAGGGCAAAGAAAATAGGTGCTTGAGCCAAGATTGGGAAACATGAGGCCAGTGGGTTTGTCTTGTGCTCTTTATAGAGCTTCATCATTTCTTCAGATTGCTTCTGGCGATCATCCTTATATTTCTTTTGGATCTCCTTCATGTGTGGTTGAAGGGCGGTGAGCGCGCGTTGGGATTTAATCTGCTTAACAAAAAGAGGAATCAAGATGATACGGATAAGGATTACTAGACCAATGATGGCAAGTGACCACTTAATTGATTCGTGTTGGTCTTTACCAACTACATAACCAAGCAAAGAGTGGAAAGTTACAATGACCCAAGAAACAGCGAAATACAATGGGTTTAGAATGTTGCTCATTAGTTAGCTCCTATTAAGGTTTTTTGGGAATTCTTTGGTTTCACATAATCAACGCCGCCGTGCGACCAAGGGTTGCAGCGCAGCAACCGCCAGATCGCCATGACTATTCCGCTAATTCCATATTCGCTCACGGCATCGACTGCGTATTGTGAACAACTTGGGTAGTACTTGCACTTTGGGGAAAAACTAGGGGAGATCCATTTTTGGTAAAACTTGATTGGCGCGATAAGTAATTTCTTCATGCACTCACCGGTACTTTATTAATAACTTTAGAAACCAAATCTTTTAGCTCGGTTCCAAAATCTTCATTTGTTCGAAGGACTCGAATAACAAGTTTGGAATTTTTTGGCAAGGATTCTATAAGTGGTGCGACGAGGTGGCGAAGTTGGCGCGAGACGCGATGGCGCGTGACTGATCCACCAATTGATTTATTGACGATCAACCCAACCTGTGGGCTTGTTAAATCTGGTGAGGTGTGAAGGTATACGACAAGTGAGAGAGAAGTTGCTCGAACGCCGGTCTTTATTGTTTGAGCAAAATCTTTACTTGTGCGCAGTCGATTCTTTGCTGGAAGCACGAGTTAGGTTCGTGTTAGGCAGAGATGCGAGTGCGACCTTTAGAGCGGCGAGACGCTAGAACTGCTCGTCCGCCACGCGTTGCCATGCGAGCACGGAAACCATGCTTCTTGGCACGCTTACGGTTGTTTGGTTGGAAGGTGCGCTTTGTCATAAAATCTCCTAAATCTCTCCCGGTCAGGTTGAACCCAACGGGGTCACAGCTCTCGTAGGGCGTAAGGTTACGGCCACCTGTTGATAAGGGTCAAACCGGGTTCCCCAGGCTTGGCTGCGCTTACTGGATTTTGTGGATAACCACTTGCATTTCTCTCAGGAAACCCCTACTTTCGCACTCTATCCACAGATTTTAGGGATTTGGCCAATAACCAAAGGCTCAAGGTCTGGTTTAGACCACAGGCTGTGGATAACTATGTGGATAATGGATTTTCGGGTTTTTAGCATTTTTAGAGGTTGGAGTTGGGATGGCCCTTTTAGAGGCACAGGATTTAGGCACCCTTTGGGGCAGCGTCATTGACCTGGTCGCAGTGGAATCTCCGCAACACCGAGCTTTCCTCTCGCTGACAAAACCAGTTGGGTTAATCGCTAATGAAGGCGGTTCAAATCTTTTGCTTTCTGCGCCAAATGATTTTGCTAAAGATGTTTTAGAGACTCGCCTTCGCGGGGTTTTAAACGAAGTCCTATCTGAAAAACTAAATCAGAAAATTAGTATTGCGGTAACAGTTAATGAAGTTGCTCAGGATGAAGTTATTGAAGAGGTTGAAGTAGAGAATTTTCTAGAGCCAGAACCAAAATCTGGAACCGGCCGTCAATCAAATACCTCAACAACTGCCGAGCCAACACAATTAAACCCAAGATATATTTTTGAAACTTTTGTTATTGGTGCCTCAAATCGTTTTGCCCACGCCGCGGCCGTGGCTGTGGCAGAAGCACCAGCTAAGGCCTATAACCCTTTGTTTATTTATGGTGAGTCTGGCCTTGGAAAAACCCACTTATTACACGCTATTGGGGCCTATGCCAAAGAGCTTTATGGTGGGGTTCGAGTTCGCTATGTTTCTTCAGAAGAGTTCACTAATGACTTTATTAACTCGATTCGTGATGACAAGGCTTCAGTATTCCAACGTCGCTACCGCGACCTAGATGTTTTGTTAGTTGATGATATTCAATTCTTAGAAAATAAAGAACGTACTCAAGAAGAGTTCTTCCACACCTTCAACACTTTATATAATGCTAATAAGCAAATTGTTATCTCAAGTGATCGCCCGCCAAAACAATTAACTACTTTGGAAGATCGTTTGCGCTCCCGATTTGAGTGGGGCCTAATCACAGATATCCAACCACCAGAGCTTGAGACTCGAATTGCAATTCTTCGCAAGAAAGCTGCGCAAGATAAATTAAACGCACCTGATGATGTTTTGGAATATATTGCTAGCAAGATTTCATCAAACATTCGTGAGCTAGAAGGCGCACTAATTCGTGTGACTGCTTTTGCTTCCTTAAATCGCCAAGGTGTTGATTTGGGATTGGCGGAAATTGTTCTAAAGGATTTAATTCCAGAAGCCGGCGGACCAGAAATAACAGCCAGCACCATCATGGCCCAGACCGCTAGCTACTTCTCACTAACTATTGATGACCTTTGTGGGACGTCTAGGTCTCGGGTTTTGGTAAATGCCCGCCAGATCGCGATGTATCTCTGCCGCGAGCTAACCGAGCTTTCCCTACCAAAGATTGGTCAAACCTTCGGGGGCCGCGATCACACAACTGTCATGCACGCAGATCGCAAGATTCGCCAATTGATGGCCGAGCGCCGCTCGATCTATAACCAAGTCACTGAACTAACCAACCGGATTAAGAGCCAGGCTCGAAATTAGTTGTGTAAAAGGTTGCCCCCAACCTGTGGGCAACTTGTGGATAACTGTGGATATTAAAGGAAAGGATGTGGTTAAAGATGGGTGGTTGGCTTCTTGGTAAGACTTATCCCAAGCTTACCCACAGCCAAACCGGGGGTTGTTTTACCTTGCTGACCAGCACTTTTACCTCTTTTCCACAGAAATCTGGCCTACTTACTACTACTACTTATATTTAAAGATAAAGGTTGGGGAATAAAGAACCTGTGGGTTCTTAAAAGAATTACCAACTTTATAGAGTTTGAGGAGAGGATAGAGATATGAAGTTCATAGTTGAGAGGGACCCGCTAATTGATGCGGTTAATTGGGTGGCTCGTTCCATTTCTTCTAGACCAATCCAAACAGCTCTCCTTGGAATCAAACTAGAAGTTAGTGACTCAATCACACTTACCGGTTCTGATTTAGAGACTTCTACTAAAGCGGTTATTAAAGCTGACATTCAAGAAAAAGGAACAGTTTTAGTTCCTGGCCGACTCTTAGCTGAAATAGCAAGATCCCTACCCGCAAAACCAATTTCTTTTGTTTTAGACGGCACTCGAGTTTTAGTTAGCGCAGGGAGTGCAAAATTTACTTTGCCAACCTTGCCGGTAAATGAATACCCACAACTTCCAACCTTGCCAGAAACCGCCGGGGAAATAGACAGTGACACTTTTGCCACTGCAGTAAATCAAGTTGCTATTGCTGCTGGTCGAGATGATTCTCTTCCAACCCTTACCGGTGTTCATATTGAAATAAATAGAAACACCATCACACTGGCTGCAACCGATAGATACCGCTTAGCAGTAAAAGAAATTTCATGGACTCCAAAAGATGGCGGCATTGAAGCGCAAACACTTCTGCGCGCTCGCACACTTTCTGATGCCGCTAAATCTTTAATCGGTAGCGCGAAAGTTACTTTCGCTCTTTCACCAAGCACTTCAATAGAAAAACTTGTTGGTTTTGTTTCAGAAGAAAAAACTATGACATCTAGAACCCTAGATGGAACCTTCCCACCATTTAGACATTTACTTCCTGCAGAATCAACTGCGGAGGCAACTATTGAAGTTGCGCCACTACTTGATTCAGTTCGCCGAGTAGCTTTAGTAACAGATAAAACAGTGCCACTTCGCTTATCTTTTGCTAATAATAATTTGCGCCTAGAAGCTGGTGCTGGGGATGACGCACAAGCAACTGAGAATATTGACATTAATTACAAAGGCGAAGAAATCAATATTGCATTTAACCCAACATTTTTAACCGACGGTCTACAAGCAATCAATTCTCCATTTGTAAATATATCTTTCACAGGAGATAAGAAACCAGCAGTACTAACTGGAAAATCAGAGCCAGGTGGGGCAATCAACAACAACTATAAGTATTTGTTGATGCCAATGCGTTACACCTCATAAACCTAAAGTGTTTATCTCGCACCTTTCATTAGCAACTTTTCGCTCTTATAAAAGTTTAGAACTCCCGCTCACCCCTGGGATTTCAATTTTTATTGGGCGAAATGGCGAAGGCAAGACAAACATAATTGAGTCAATTCTCTACCTCTCTTTTTTATCCTCACATAGAGTTTCAACCGATGCACCATTAGTACAACTTGGTAACAACTCGGCATATATCAGGGCAAAAACCCAACTTCCAGACAGAGAAGTACTAGTTGAATTAGAGGTAAACACTGATAAAGCTAACCGGGCGCGGATTAACCAAAATCCAGTGCGAAGCCAAAAAGAACTATTTGGAATTGTGCAAGCTATTTACTTCTCCCCAGAAGATCTAGATTTAGTTCGTGGAGATCCAAGTGAGCGCCGCAAATTTATTGATCAATTATTGATCTTAAGGTCTCCGCGCCTCGCAGGAGTTATTTCAGATTACGAGCGAGCATTGCGCCAGCGAAACTCACTTCTCAAATCCAGAGCTAGCACCGAGTCACTAGCTGCTTGGGATGAACAAGTTGCAAATTTTGGGGGAGAAATAATCGCAGCGCGGTTGTTGGCCCTATCTAATTTCGAGCCTATTTTTCAGAGCATTTATAAAGATATTTCATCAGAAAAACCAGCTTTTATTAATTACAAATCAAGTATTGAAGAGCCCTCATTTGATCCAAAAACTAATACCGAAAAGATTTTAGAACGAATGAAAAACACTAGGGCTGCTGAGGTTGAGCGCGGGTTAACACTAACTGGCCCTCACCGAGATGACTTGCTTTTAAACCTTGGGGATCATCTGGTTAAAGGCTATGCCAGCCACGGTGAGTCTTGGTCAATTGCCTTAAGTTTGAAATTAGCAACTTATAAATTATTAGAAAACGACGGGCTTAAACCAATTCTGATTTTGGATGATGTTTTTTCAGAATTAGATGAAGAGCGCCGAATTCATTTAATTCAATTAGCCAAATCTGCTGAGCAGACATTCATAACCGTGGCTGTTGAAAATGATTTACCAAAGGAATTAACTGGAGTTCGCTACACAGTTAAATCTGGTTTTGTTACAAAGGCTGGTGAGTAATGGCTAAAGATTTAGCTCGTGAGCTATACCGCGCTTTTCGCAATCAGCCGCGTAGAAACCGGGTTAGCAATATAGAAGAGACTCGCGAAAAAATTGGCGACCCACAATCACTAGGTGATGTTTTAAGTGAATTAATTACAAAACGAGATTGGCGCCAAGGACTAGCTGAAGGAAATATTTTTACAGATTGGGTAAAAATTGTTGGCGAAGAAATTGGAACTCACTCAACACCTATTTCATTAGTTGATGGCCGCCTAACTATTCAAACATCCTCAACAGCATGGGCCACACAATTAAATTTAATCTCCCAAGATTTATTAAAAACAATTTCTAATTCTGCGCCAGGTGCTTTAGTCGAAGAACTTGTATTGCTCGGACCCAACGCTCCATCCTGGAAGAAAGGGCTGCGTACTATCCGAAACGCCCGGGGCCCTAGAGATACCTACGGCTAGGCGTAAAAAAGGCCCGAGATAACCCACAGAAGGCTTTTGTGGGTGGCTTGGCCTGATAGAAGTGGGTAGGATGAAGCCCTTACAGGTCGTGAAAACGGCGCAGAATCGGTTCTGCAGGGGTTTTCCACTTTTATAGGGGGTGTTTTGTTGATGTCTGAGAAGACTTATGACGCCTCCAATATCACCGTCCTTGAAGGACTAGACGCAGTTAGAAAGCGTCCTGGAATGTATATCGGCTCCACTGGAGC
>Ga0304729_1000155_pt1 | contig 46188 bp, 62 predicted proteins | sample C_131016_MF_Meta_FD_190475 | JGI IMG/M metagenome (GOLD analysis project Ga0304729, IMG submission 190475) | Freshwater microbial communities from Lake Croche, Canada to study carbon cycling - C_131016_MF_MetaG (v2) (version 2) | ecosystem: Environmental > Aquatic > Freshwater > Lake | place... | reverse complement strand
ATCGCCTCCATTTGCAAATCGTTTGAGAGCTTTAAGGGACAGGCTTCGGATTATGTCTTTCATTATGGATGCGCAAATCAATCTGGAATCTCGGTTTCGAACTGGTCTGCCACCCTTGGAAGAATGGAGTAAGAGTTCAAAAGATGCCGGGTTTTGAAATAAATTAACAAATCAATGTGAGCTGAAATTTCAACGGTCGTCTCAAGCAATGGCTTCAATGCTTTCCGTCGAACAAGATAGGCATGGGTGCAAAGAGGATGGCAGCGGTACAAGTTGTGGCCAACCTTCTCTTCGACACGGCCAACCGAGCAGCACGATCCAGCAAAAATCATGTCCCAATCTTTTGGAGCTTCCTTCAGCGCAAGATCGATTGCTTCTTTCCATCCATCTCGAAAAACAACGTCGTCCTCAAGCACTAGCCAATAATTATCGCCTTCGGACATCTCAAGAGCAGTCCAAAGCATGATGTGAGACATCGTGCATCCGATATGCTTGGCGCAGATGTAGTAGGGGTTTACCCGATCATCCTCAATATACGGAATCGTTGCCTTAAGTCCAGACTTTGGGCCATTCAGTCCATGAAAGAATTTAAACTTTTCAATTCCAGCCTTCTTGAGGCTTTCGGTGACAATGTCTTTTCGTTTAGATCCGCGCTGAGTGATGACAATTGGAATCATTTTTTAGTCTTCTGATAGATTGAGAACACGCTCTCTTTCAGATCGTATCGCTGAATCAATGTGCAGTATTTTTCAACGAAACGAATCGCGGTCTGAGTCGAATCCCAGTTCACATCGTCCATGATCAGATAGCCGCCAACCTTGAGCTTTGGAAGCCAGTTGACGACATCGCTCGTAGATGGCCATTCGGCGTGATTGGCGTCGATGTGAACCATGTCCATGTCGGGCAGAAATCGCGATGCGTCCCACGAAGACATGCGGCAGAACTGGACATGGCGAACAACTTCGGCGCGGACGCAATGGCGCACAAAAGCCTCGTAATGACCTTCCAAATCAATCTTTGACCACCACTCTTGATTACCACTGTTCTCGTCGTCGATGCAGTCCTCTTTCTTCCAAGAGTCGATAGCGTAAACAGAGCCGCTTCCATTGAGCTTGCATCCGCAGGCCAGTGCCAACGTGGACTTTCCCTCGAATACTCCAACTTCAGCAATACGTTGCGGCTTGCTGTCGATAACCAGCTTTCCGATTTGAAAACCTTTTTCAACGTCGCACCAGCCACCCATTTTTGGGAACTGTTCGGCGACAAAATTTCTAATCGCGTCGTATTGATCGTTCATTTTGGGTGAATGTAGGTGACTGATTTTCTAAACATTGGGCCGGTAAAGACTTTTATAACCGTGGAACGAGGCCAACACAAAGGTTCCGCGACAATGCTGAGTGGTCTGTATCCTCCGTTTTTTATATCATTCGACGCTGCCGGATGTTCGTTCACGACAAGTGCTGACTTGTGGTGAGTGGAAATAATTTCAAGAATCTTTCTGCACTCCGAAAACTCCAAATGTTGGAGAACATCCTTGATGTGAACTAGGTCAAACGATTCGTTAATGTCTTCAATGTTTCCGGCGCTGATATCGGTTCCGAGCGGAGCCTTTGATTTCGCAAACGCAGTGGCAACCGGACTGACATCGATGCCTTTGTAGCGAACTCCAGAAAGGTCAATCATCGACATCAACTGCCAGTCGCCGCAGCCGATGTCCAAGATTGACTTGATCTTGTTTTCTCGAATAAACGAGTTGAGAAACTTGACGTATTTTGCGGTGTTTTGTGGCTGAGAACCCGGTCCAGATCCTCCATTCCACTCGTCTGTCATATAGATTCGATCAAAGATATTTTGAAGCATGCAGGCAGTAAGTGTTTTCGCGTTTTAGAATTTGTTCTTCAGTGAGTGCGCGCATTTTTTGGTCATGGTAGGTGCGCCATAGGTGCGCGATGGAGCAGCCGTCAAGGGAGTGGACTCCTTCCCAATACTTGTAGGAGCCGCAATGGATGAATCCGAGCATCTCAAAGTCAACAACCTTGGCTAGGCCGGGATTTTCGTTATGAATCTTGAACGGGTGTTGAACTGAAATTTCATTCCACCCACTACCGTCGAAGTCCTGCCACTTCTGAAGCCACTTCCATTGGAACCGGCTGTGCATCTGCGAGAACATGACCGCGTTGCAAAGGCCAATGGTTGGTTCATCTCCGCAGAATTCACGACCAATTACGGTGTCATGGTTGAGCCAATCTTCGGGAAATGGAGCAACCGTGATGGTATCCGTGTCAGCGTAGACGCCGCCCATCGCGTACAGAACCGTGTGGCGAATCAGGTCGGCACGATGTTGATGCTGTGGAACATTGTTTCCATTCCACGTCTTCGGGTTTCCGATTGGCATCACGCGAACCGGAACCTTCGCCTTCAACTTCTCCCATTGCTCTCCGGTTGGCTCTTGTGGAGTCCACAAAAAAACGCTCCAGTCGGAATTGTTCATCCAAGCTGAAGCGATTGCTACGCGTTCACAGATGTTGAAACCGTCGTTGTGAAGACCGTGTACGAAGTGAATATTTTTCATCCCTGACGCGACAAGTTGGATTCCGCAGTTGCATTCGCTCGCTGAATATCAGCGGTTGTCTTCGCATTCCGGCGCGACAAATCTGCCATCGCCTTTGTGTTCTGACGCTGAATGTTGGCCATAGTCTCGGCGTTCTGGCGAGCGATTTTCGATTGAACCTCCGCGTTCATCACGGCGGTACGAGGATCAGAGCCTTGCTGAATCGCCTGAGCTTGCTGCTGCTGCGCCATTGCCTGCTGCTGCTCTTGGAGCATCTGACCAAGCTGCTTGATAGTCTCGCCAAGCATACCGAGCTGCTGGACGTACGCATCGACCTGCTGCTTGCGCGACGGATCGGTTGCGAGGCGCTGGATGTGCTGCTGAACATGCTGACCAATACCCTGCATGAAGAGCATGATTTCCTCTGGGTTACCGCCACCTTGAAGCGAAGACGCTGCTTCGTTCGCTGCGCCAAGGTGAGTCTCGATATGGATGATCTGATTCTGCGTATCGGTGACGATTGGCATGTTGCCCTGATGCAGCGACGCATGCTCCAGAACGGCCAGAGCGGCCTGATCTTGAGTGCGAGAAGATTGGAGCTGCGAAGGCAAGTAACGATCCACCATCTGTTGGCCAACCTGTGCGGCAATATAGTCCTTGAGCAGGTTAATTTTGCCGCCCTCTGGAAGGGAGCCGGACAACTGGAGAAGAGTTCCAAGAAGCTGCTGCTTCGCGAACTGAGAACCTTGGCCGACCGTACGAGTCGCCTCAACGTAGTCGATATCCATCATCGCCTGAATCGGAACACCACGCTCTTTGCATCGACGCTGGAACTCGATGGCGTCCTTGTCCGACTTGGTAATCGGATTGAGATTAGGATCTGAGGCACGGTTGTACCGCTCCTCAAAGAAAGAATCCAACTGGTTGTAATACCGACTCAACTGAGTCTTACCTATGGCCGATTGCTGCGACGAAATGATCTGCATTTCGGTGGCAGTTCTCGGGTTGCCAGTCTTGTTGAGCGATTGGCGATACTGAGAGAGATTGCCTTGAAGAACATTCTCAAGATCCGCGTTGACCGCCATAGGAGCGTCCAGAACACCGGCAATGTTCTGCTGGATGACTTCGTAGTCTGGAGGAAGTATCGCATACGGTCCTTGTTGAACGACGCTGGTCTTACTCAGCGCATTGGCATTCAGGGGTCGGAACAAAATCTGAGTCCGCGCAAACGCGCTGTCTACCATCGAGCAACGGAGACGATTCTTCAGCTCCATTGCCTGAAGCATCTTAATGCCAAGACCCTTTACGCCGTGATGCTCGCCGTCGCCACGGTCGTAATACATCGGATGAATGACCTGCTCCCACCGGCTGAACCGACGAAGCTTGCGATACATGAAGCTCTCGCTATCGCGTTCATCGATGATGGCGTGGCTGATCTGACCATCGAATTCCTTGTAGAAAACGTGGCACATCAATACCACCTCGGAACGTGCGCTGAACGTAATGTCGTTCGATCGAAGCTGCTTCTGGAAGAACTCCCAGTCGTACTGAACGCCAGATCGATACGGCTCGGGCATCGCGGCACGAATGCGCTTTCGAACATAATCAACATCCCAACCAGAAGCTGTTGCCGCTTCTTCGTCTTTAATCTTTTCGAACAGATCATCCACGCCCATGCGCGTGCGAACACAGGCCACCTTCCAATCGCTCACGTTTGACTTAGTGCCGTCTGGGACAAGCAGATCCGTCGCCATGATGGCTTTGCAGCGCCAGTTGGTGTTATCCTCAAAAATCAATGGACCATCGCCAATGAGAACCATCTCACGCTGCGAGAGCTGCATGATGTAGTCGAAGTCCTTGTCGAGCTTCTGGAGACGATCAAACTCTTCGGTGATGATCTTTGACCATTCCTCCCGCTTATCCATGTCATTACCGTAAGCGGTACGGACATTTGCGTACGTCGGCACCTCGGCGAACACGTCATAGAAGGAAGACATGGCCAACGTGAGAAACGCTTCCGATTCACGGAAGTTGACGTTGGTGCGGAACGCTTGGTTATTACGGCGCAGTTCTGCTGGATTGTACGGAGGATTTCCATCAACGAGTCCGCGAAGCTTTGCGCGAGTGCTATTGCGAAGCTCATCGGCCATGATTAGCTTCTGAAATATCTCGCGAGCGGATGCCGCGTCGGCGATACGAGTTTCCGGGGCTTTGCCCTCCTCGTTAATGGTTTCGAGCGGTAGTTGGACTAGGTTTCCGTACATGATCGTTTTTTCCAGCAGTGAGCCGGGAGGTTTTCGTTCTCTGTAGCGTCCGAGAATTTATGAAGGGTTTCAATGGGAAACCAAACCATGCTCCTGATGAAGCAACCGCAAAACTCGCAGCTTTGCAGACTTTCGTCTACTGGAGTGCTGCCGTGTTGAGAAAAAGTTTTAACAGCATCCTTCAGGACGCGAGCATTACAACCAGTGCATCCAAGGGGCTTTCGATTGAATGGACAAGTTGAGCAAATGTTTGCGCGTCGATTTGCTTCCGCCTGACCAACCTTGCCGCCGCCAACGGTAAGCCCGTGCAAAAGGCTCATGCTGAATCGGATAACATCTCCGAGCTGAAGCGATTTCAAACCTGATGGCTTGGGGATATTAACTTCGTCGTAAGAGCAATCGGCACCGTTACGACACGCATATTCGGTGATTAAAGTGTCAATGTTGGCGGGAATTTTAATCGCATTCGCCGTGTAATGGTTACGAATAAACTCATGGAGTTGCGGCCATGATCCTCCGGCGATTTCAATTCCGGTTTCAGGAACTCGATAGCTCCATCCACCGGGAATCACCATGTGTTCGTTCAGCACCTTGTATCCACTCATACGTCTCCTTCGTAATAAATTGAGTCAGCGTCCCTGACTAGTTTTTCCCACACCTTGTCAGTTTTTGTTGCTCGCGGCTCAAATGACGCAGTTTTGCGAACTAGATCAAGCAAGACTACAGCAGCGTCGGCCAAATCAGGCGATTTTCCGGTTCTCTGTTTCATAACAGTCTTTGATTCGACCGATATCTTTCGCTTGGAATCATCGAACATTCGCGCACAGAACTCTTGAAGAGTCTCGATATCCATGCCTCCCAGACGCTCCTCAACAGCCCATTTGCGCATCGAGAACCATAGCTCAGTCACCTTTCTATCGTAAGCCTCATTGCATGGCCTACTGTCTTCGTCGCTGACGGGAATCGTTGATGGAGAGCCTCCGAACTCAACGCGATGAACCACACCCCATTCGCGAGTCAGAATGTCGGCCAATCCGCCACCTTCGCCGCTTGAATCGAGAGCAAACCTGTCAGGCGGAACACCTCGCTTGTTGCACTCCTCTTTAACTCGATTGGCTATCTGGTAATGAACTGGCTCGGTTAGCTGCGCATTAGGGGATATCTGAATAATGTCCTGAAAAAGTATGCTTAGTTTGTCGTTTGCAGTGCCAACTTTGGCAAAGCGAAGGACGCATCTATCGCCGCCAAAACCCGGATCAAGACCGGCAACGACTTGGACATTGGTGGTAAACACCAAATTCTTTGTAGGTGTGTGCGTCTCGATAAGCGATTCGGACAGAACCGTCTTGACCATGCCATCAGGACTCCAGAATCCGCGTGTGTACTTCCAGAACGTAGGACTCTGTTCGCCCTCGTGGCGCATTGCAGACAAGACCTGATCGTGAGTGATGAGGTACGGATACTTTGTACGTCCTTCGCTGATGTTCGGCGACTTCATGCCGTCAAAGCGTCGGCACATCCCGCGTTCTGTCAGCCAATGCTGATCTTCAATCGTAACGCTGCGCCAACCCTTTGCCGGTGTGCAGAAGCGTCCATGAGGATCAAACTTTGAGGCAGGGTTACCGATGACCAGCATCTTGAACTCGCGGCAACCCTTAGAAAGGTTCGTACACGCTTCAAAAGCCGCTTCAGGCGTATCCGTAGCTTCGTCGATAATAACCATCACACGCTCGGCGTGGATGCCCTGAATGTTGGCCACAGCCTTCGAAGTGTTGCCCTCGGCGACGGCGATAGCGGAAATGGAATGCCGGTCGTCACCTTTGATGGCTTGAAGACTCATCTTCGAATCGACCATGTTTCCGGGGAATCCTCGCGATTTCCGAACAAGATCCTGAAGATTTGCCCACATACGCTTTCGGATCATTTTTGCCGTTGTAGACGTGAGAACAACGGTTGTCTTGGATGGGTTGGCCAACCACCAAACAGTCGCAAAGAGCGTCGCGCCGAAAGTCTTTCCGCTCGCACCGCAACCAGCCCATCCGACGTAGTCGTGTTCGCAAAGACCTTCGACTTGTGCTTCGAGCCACGGGTTCCAGCTCATCTTTGGCCATAACATTTTCGTGGCGTTACGAAAATGATCGAAAGTGCCTAGACCTCCTTCATTCGGTTGGAGCCGATTTCGGAATGCGTAGAGTTCCAGTTCTAGGTCTGGAATCTTGACGGGCGAACGAATCCCGTACTTGTGGTCGATCAATGGATGCTCTGACACTTGCTCTGCCATAGTTTGGCCTTGCATTAGTTGTCGTTGGACTTGAGGTTCTGCGAAAGGAAAAATATGCCGTCGCAACTTATTTCTTCAACCGGCTGTTGCCAACCTTGCGACTCCGATCCGATTGTCGTAAACACGCCCGGACCTCAAGGTGCAGCGGGTACTAACGGAACGAATGGCGCAAACGGAGTAAACGCGTTCTCGTACACGACCGCGTCGTTTGTTACGCCTGCACTTGGATCGAGCGTTTTTGCGTACGTTGTTGGAACAGACTTTCTTCCAGAATCAGTTGCAGGACAGTTTTTTGTATCCGTTCAAGGTCTTGGATACATGCAGGTTTTGTCGGTTGATGGTCTTCGACTGACACTTCAAAACCCTGCCGCCGGACTTTTAAGCATCCCAAATGCTATTCCGACAACGGTTATTCCGTCTGGTTCACTGATTACGCTTGCAGGAGCAATTGGCCCACAAGGTCCTGCTGGCGTCGCTGGTGGCGCGCCATCTGCCGGAACGTACATTATTCGAGTTCCTGACGCAGCACTCGCAAGCGCAACGGCCCTTAATTCGTTTTCATCCGGTTATCTTAAGACTCAAGGGTCAGCCGGATCAGGTTTTCTTTCGACTACAGCAACGGTTCCTGTGGGCGACATCAGCGGCACGTTGCCGGTTGCCAAGGGTGGAACAAATGTAGCAACGATTCCAACCAATGGACAGTTGCTCATTGGCAATGGAACTGGTTACACGTTGGCTAGCCTTACCGCAGGGTCGAACATCACGATTACTCCGGGTGCAGGCACGATTTCAATTGCTGCCACGGGAGCTGCGGCGGCGTTCACTTACGTCACGTTTACGCGGAGACTAACTGGCAACAACCTGATTGCATCTGGAGCCACTAAAAATCCATTTAGCCTTGGTGATTTTCCTTCTGGATCTTGGGCAGGAATAGATACCGCGTCTGGATTTACTGCTGCGACTGGTCGATTTACCGCTCCGTACACTGGGTACTACAAGATTAACGCATTGTTCAACTTGCTTGGAAGCACTGGCACTGCAAGCGTAATTGTATTTTTGCGTAAGAACGGTTCAAACATTTTACAGACTCAGGAGTTCAACGCTACAAACGCTTCTCCTCAAAGTTTGATTCCAGTTTCACTTTCTTACATAGATCAAGCTACCGCAATTACTGATTACTACGACATATTGATTCAAACTTCTGGATTTGGAGTCAACGTCGTAACCGGCTCCTCATTTTCTGTCCAGCGGATTCAGGCTTAAACCATGAGCGAACGCGCACCACGGCGGTACACGGATGGGTCTGTCACCTTTGAGGGTGGCGTTGACTCAGGTGTGATGCCATCTGAAGTGGACAAGAATCAGGTGGCGTTTGCGGTGAATGCCAGCTTCCGGCAAAGCTTTGTTTCTCCTCGACCGGGTTTCATCCAAAAAGATTACCAAACATGCCTTTCGATTACCGCCGATAACACGCTCGTCACTGCGGATCAAACGAACGTCACGGCTGATGGATACTCAGAAGAATGCTACAGCTCAAGCGGACTGACCGGCGTGTTCCAGTGTGCGCTTCCGTACATTGGAGACAATGGCTCGACGTTCATCCTGATGCTAATCAGTGGTAAAGTGTGGCTTTACGACTGCCTTCAAAACAACGTTCAGAACCTTTCGGCTACGCCCGATCTTGAGAATCCATCGAACATACTCGACGGCTGGATGGTTCAAGCCGAGAACTTCGTCGTCATTCAAGATGGGAAGAGCGCACCGCTGATCTTCAACGGATCAAACCTGCGTCGCGCAACCATCAATGAAATCAAGTGCGGCAGAGTAATGGCCTACGTCAACGGACGTATCTGGTACGCTCTTGCAAATGGATTCTCATTTCGAGCAACCGACATTGTTTATGGAGACGGTACGCGAGCCAGTGTTCTCAAGGAAACCGAGAACACCTTCCTCAATGAAGGCGGTGACTTTGCGGTTCCGTCGGATTCAGGTGGCATCACAGCAATGGCCGTCCCCGGCAATCCAGATACGTCGCTGGGGCAAGGACCGCTTCTCATCTTCACGCCACGATACGTTTTCAGCATAAACGCTCCGGTTGATCGTGATGTCTGGAAGAATCTGAACTATCCGATTCAGACCATTAGCTTGCTGACTAGTGGAGCGTTGGGTGCGCGTTCAGCCATCACGGTCAACGGTGATGTGTTCTATCGTGCAGTCGATGGTGTTCGCTCGTTCATTATTGCCAGACGTTCGTTCAACGATTGGGGAAATACACCAATCAGCAACGAAGTTCTAAACATCATCGATAATGATCAGACCGATCTGCTGTGGGCTAGTTCTGCTGTCGTGTTCGACAATCGATTGCTGATGACGTCTCAGCCTCGGTATGATGCCGAAGGCGTTGTCCATAAGTCGTTGGTCGTTCTTGATTTTGATCTGATTACGTCGCTGCGAAAAAAGTTTCCTCCTGCGTGGGCTGGAATCTGGACCGGACTTGACGTGTTGCAGGTTCTCAAAACCGAAAATGCTTATGGAGACAGATGCTTCTCAATAGCTCGTGGGCTTGATGGAACCATTCAGATTTGGGAAATCAGCAAGACTGAGAAGTTTGACAACAATCTTTCTGACGGTAAGAAGGAGATTCAGTGGCTGGTTCAAACCCGCGCTTACAATTTTGAGCTTCCGTTTGGATTGAAGCGGCTTGATTCAGGCGACATTTTCATCGACTCGCTGGACGGAGATGTTTCGTTCAACATCGAGTATCGTCCAGACCAGTATCCCGGATGGATTGAGTGGGCGGATTGGACTGAATGCGCGGCAACATTGCAGTGTCAGCCTGTTTGTCCGCTGTCCAATTTTCAGCCCCAGTACAGGCCAAAGATGCGATTGCCGACTCCTTCGGATATCCCGTGCAATTCGAGCATCAGCACACCGACAAGAAACATGTACGAGGTTCAGATGAGCCTCACGATTACTGGATATTGCCGCATCAAGAGCATTCGAGTTCACGCTTACGACGTTCAGGAACCTGCGGTCGGAGAGTGCCTCGTGTTCGAAGGATGCAAAACTCTTGAAGGTTGCGACGTAAACCCGTTCCTCTACACATCGGAATAGTATGCCAAACCTAACCCTCATCACGCTTACAGCTCCAAGCCTTCCGGCAAATTATTGCCCTGCATCTTACCAGAAGTTGGCCAACGATATCATCGGCGGCACTCAGGCTACGTTCAACAGCACGATTGGAAACTCGTTCTTCAATTTTGGACCGACGTATCCGGCGATTAACAACCGGATTTACCCGTGGCTTGATGAAAATGGTCAGTGGTGGATTTACGATCAAGGATTCTGGCTTCGCAAAAACCCAGTTACGGCGGCATACGAGCGTCGCATCTATGTCGGAACGACCACGGATCTTCTTTCGTACGACGGCGGCGACGGAACGGCTACGGCGACAAGCACAACCGGACCGATGTGGGAAGTTGACACTGAGTTTGAGGCTCGGTTTCCGGTCGGTGTTGGAGCGTTTGTTGCGAGTGGTGCGGTTGCTGTTATGGGTAAGGCGACGTCCACTTCAATCGCTGGCGAGGATCAGCACACTCTGACGATTCCAGAGATGCCAAAGCACACACATTCGATGACTTGGGATTCGAACGACACATCTGGCGGCGATCAGCTTAATACTCTCTATTACGGACCCGAGGCAAACATTCCGAACAACATGATCAAGGACACTGGATCAACTGGAGGAGATGTCGCTCACAATAATCTGCCTCCGTTCTACGGTGTTTACTTCATCAAGCGAACCATTCGAGTCTACTACACCAAATGAAGCTCATCGTTCAGGACATTCGCTCGACCATCGCTCGGGTTATCGGCACATGTGTCGATGATCAGCGCGTTTATGATTACATCAATCAAGCGTGTCGAAGGCTTCTACACAAGGGTCTGTGGGCTGGAGCGTACGGACGTTTCACGATTCACACGGTTGGCGGGTGCATCACTTGGCCGCGTCAGATTGAAACCATCGAGTCTGTGGCCGATTGCTGCGGAGTCGGAACGGTTCGCAATCAATGGTTCGAATTTCAGGAAAGTGGATACGGACTTCTTGGTGGAGAAAATGGCGCATGCGTCGGTAAGCAGCTTGTAGATCGTGGTACCGTCGTCTCTTACCGAGACATGTCCGGCGGTACAAATAGCTACCTGCGAGTTTATCCCGGTGACGCTTCTGACGTTGGCAAGACCATCACGCTCCAAGGAGTCGATCAGAACGGAAACTGGATTCGCACTCAGTCCGGTGGCGTGTGGATTGACGGAGAGAAGCTGACGCTTGCTTTGCCGTACGTTCAGTCCACCAAGAAGTTTATCTCGTTGAGCGGCGTCATTCGCGATGCGACGAACACTGCTAGTCGTTTGTACGAGTACAATGCGACAACTTTGCTGGAACTCGATCTGGCAGTTTACGACCCTGATGAAACTTTGCCGCAGTACCGCCGCAGTTATCTGACGGATCGTTGCAACAACGACGAGGACAAGCCTGTCACGGTCATGGCGAAGATGCGTCATATCAACGCGACGAGCGTCAATGACTACCTTATTCCTCCGAGTCCTGATGCCATCAAGCTGATGGTCATGGCGATTCGTAAAGAAGAGAACGATTTGATTCAGGAAGCAGTGGCCTACGAAGCAAAGGCTGTTCAGGCTGTGCAAGAGCAGACCATGCAGTACCTAGGTGACGCAGTTGCAACAATCCGTATGGTTGGCGTCGGACTAAACGGCGGTGGATTCTCGCAATGGTTCTAAAACTCAACATCGACTTTGCGCTGGAAGAAGTGACTCCAAAGAAATTGGAGCTGCTTCAGGCTGTCTTTGACGCGCACGACATGGCGGCTAGGAACAATCAGAATTCAAGTTCTGGCGCTGCTGTGAACGCTTTCTTTGGTAGCGCGCAGCTAACCAACGCAATCGCTTCCGCTATCCTTACGCTTGGAGATGCTCATGGTCCGATTGGTCCTGCTCGATTCGTTTACGAGAAATTCGACGAACGATCTTTGAAGTCGGCCATATTGTCTGGCATGAAGATTCCCGGTTTCGGGAACTCATTCTTTAAGGACAGCATTGATCCAGCGTGGATTCGAGTGCGCGAAATTATTGAGGCAGACTTCAAGAAGGCGAACGACCGCATCAATCAGCTTCATGGCTGGATGAAAGAAGTCGGAAAAGATGTTCATCCGAATGCGGCTCTTTACAGTGCAGTAATTTGCAACGAACTGGGAATGATTCACGGTTCAGAGTCGGCCATCTTCGTGTTAGCTCGAACTGCTGCGTGGACATCTTTGTGCATGAAAAATGAACGGTAAACTCTTTCAAATCTGCGGGTTGCCACGATTCGGATCGGCATTCATGTCGGTTCTTTTCTCGTTGGAGGGTGATTGCATTGGCTTACATGAGCAGGGCGCGACTGACCCAAATTGGCAAAAGTCGATTGAAAACTATCGGAACCGTTACAAGTACGTCGCTGATTGCTCGACCTACGGATATCTTCCGAAGGCTATCGTGCATGACTCGGTCAAGGTGTACGTCAAGAAGGACGCGGAGTCGTCGGCCAAAGAATGCACCGAGCGATTCGGTTACGAGGTTCATTTGCCTTCAATTCAGATGCTTCGCGAATATGCTGACAAATGGGCGGCGTCAAACAGCGTGATGACAATCGGAGAGGGGGAACTTTTTAAGGTGGATACTTTACGTCGGATATGGGTTCATTGCTTTCATAACGAGCGAGCTTTTCCCGAGGAGAAAGCTGCACGTCTGATTACCATGAACATCCAACGTCACGAACCCGAAAAGGTCTTCTCGATAGAGAATGGAAATCGTTTTGCGAAGGAGGTTTTTTAATTTATGGGACTCATAGCAGGCGCTGGTGCAGCATTGATGATCGGTGGAGCGGCAATGTCTGCCGGTAAAAAGGTCAAAGTACCACAATTTCAGAGGGTAAACACCGAGAAGGAGCAGGAGGCGGCGATTCAGCAGAATATCGCATCGCTTCAAAGTGGCACTGAATTGGCCACAAAGACGACCGCTGCTGAGCAGACTCTTCTTGAGTCTCAGCTTCGTCGTGCAATTCCCGGTTACGACCAATTAATTTCTCAAGCGAGCAGCAATATTGGATCGGCTTTAAAGGGCGAACTCTCTCCTGACGTCCAATCTCAGCTTCAACGATCTTCTGCTGGACGTGCGCTTAGCGGAGGGTATGGCGCTGGTTCGGGTGTTGGTAGGAATCTGTCCGCTCGCGACTTTGGTCTGACATCGATGCAAGTCCAGAATCAGGGTCTTGCTCAAGCACAGAACTTTATCCAGCAACAGCGGACGTTCGGAATGGCTCAACCGTTCTCGGTGAGCAGCATGTTCATTACGCCGACTCAACGCATCAACCTTTCGCTGCAAGAGAATCAGTCCCAGTACAATCGAGACATGGCTGCTGCTCAAGTTGCTGCTCAACCTGATCCTATGATGGCCGCTATCGGTGGTTCGTTGTCGAACATTGGCGGAATGGCGTTTGGTAGTGGTATGGGCAGCATGATGGGCGGCGGCGGCGGCAGCGGCGGCAACCGTGGCGGCGGCGGTGGATTTACCATAAACATGGGCGGAGGCGGGTATGGAGTTGGAGGAGGAGGTGGTAGCTACTATCCTCAAGGACGTAGTTCGGGTTACAATCCATACGGCCAAAATCCATACGGTGGATATAATGGTCTTTAAACAAAATCATCATGGATCTACAACCTAATCGAAATGTTGGTCTTGAGAATCAGCTTCAGGCCATTCAGCTAGGCGCATCGCTGTACGACCGCGCACAGACGCAGAAGCGGATGATTGATCAGGTCAACATGCAGTTGGCCGACCAACAAATGCGTAAGGGGCAGGCTGAGCTTCAGAACAAGATTCAGCTCAATGCTTACAATCAGGCTTTAGATGAGCAGTTAAAGCTCACAAATGATTACGGAAACATGCAGACAAATCTGCAAATGCGTGATGAGTTTTTTAGAAATCCAAAAGCTGAATTCCCGAAATTTCTTCCGGTGCAGTCAAAGGCAAACCAGAACGTAATGTTTCAAGTTAGCCAGCAATTGGATAATTACGCGCCTCGCGCACGACTTCAGAAATCTCTACAGACAATAGAAAACAAACAGCTAAGCGATGCGGCTGATATTCAAGAGCTGTATAATGTTAAGGCTGTAACTCCAGAAGGATCTATTGATCAGGCTGTTTTTGATAAGTACATGCCAAAGCTTTTAGAAACAAGAAAGCTAAAAGATTACAGCCAAGACGTAAGGGCTGCGTTTACTCAAACAGATAAAACTCTCCCATTTGAACAGCGAATTGGAGATGCAATGGCAAAAGCCAAAGAACGTGGAAAGTCTTCTGCTGAAAAAATTCAAGATAGGAATGCTGAACTTGCAATAGGCGAGTACACATCTGCATTTGGAAAACCAGACGAACAGACTGACGCATACATCAGAAACAACGCTTTCACTGGAAAATGGAAAACACCTGAAGGTACTGATCAAAAACGTATCAGGGGCGATGAAACCATTTCTAATTCTGCGTCAATGCTTACTGATCAACTTAATAACTTTGAAAAGCAGTTTGGTTCTGGTGCGATTCAAAAATATGTCGGACTCATTGACGGCAAGGTTGAAGAGTTAAAAAGAAAGATTTCTTCCGCTAAAACTGAGGAAGAAAAACAAGCGTACGCTTTGCTTCAAAGATTTCAGAGCAACTTTAATACGGTTGCGTTTGAAAAGTCTGGAAAAGCTGTCACTTCTCAGGAAATGGAAAGGCTTAAAGCTGCTCTCGGTAATATCCAGAGCAACAACTTTGCTGATGATGTCAGGAATTTTGCTTCTTTAGCCGCTGAAGATTACTACGGAACAATTAAGTCGTTCAAGGATCAGTACAGAATTACGCCAAACCAAGTTCGGCAGGCCAATGAGCTTGTGGGCAAATTTAAATTGCCGTTTACACCGTTTGGTCAGCAGCAGCAATCAGCTCCGGCTCCTTCGACTAGAACCGCTCCGTCGCTTCCTCCCGGTGTGACTCCATTTACAGGTTCGACTAACGTTTCTTCTGGATTTCTTTACACTCCGTAATCATGGGAACAATTAAATCTCCATCTGGCCAGACATACAATTGGTCAAATCCAAATCCTCCCACTGAATCGGATTTTAAATCGATTGCCGATTACGAGGCAGCGCAAGGAATGTCTGCTCAACCCCAGTCGCAAGGTCCGGCCACGATTGCCGAAATGCGTCGGCGTGAGGAGCAGGGCATGGTTGGAGCTTTGCCTCCAGACATGAGCGAAGCAGTAAAACGATCCGCAGAGGTTGGAGGATTGGAGCGGTTTGTTGGTGAGATGGGGAGATTGCCTGAATCTACAGGTCAAATTGCACCTCCAGAATATCAAGGCGGTCGAATTGCCCCGTCTGGACAGCTTACTCCGATGGCACAAGCTGAGTCTCGCGGAATGCGTAATGCTTCAGCGTTGTATGCCGCAACAGTGCCATCGCTTGTTGCTGCTCCGTTCATCGCTGGTCTTGGACCTGTTACTGGAGCCTTAGTGGAAGGCGGCATCGGGCTTGCAAGCCAAGGCGTTTCTCAAACGATTTCCCCTGACGAATACAAAGGTGGCGAGATGGCAGCCGCCGCTGTACCCGGATTCAACATTGGCCAAAAAGCCAGCAAGCTGAAGCAGGTTGCACTTGGAGTTGGGTCTGGAACTTTGACGTCCGCAGCTCAGGCTGGGCTAGAATCTCTTGATAATGAAAATGCGAATTACGAAGATATTCTTTTTCGCACCGGACTTGGTGGATTTCTCAGCATGGCTGGAGAAACAGTTCCGGGAGCTATCGGAGCAGTAGTTCGCGCAAGGAGCGTAAATCCAAGACTGATTGCCGCTGAATTTGAGCGTCCGTTTACGCAGCAATTCATCAAGGATCGTGGAACTGAAATTCAAAAAGAACTTGAACGTCGAGGTGCTGGTGGATTGTCATCCCAATTTGCAGACGACATTGCAAGAACGCTGTACTCCCCGAACTCTGGACTTAAACCCGATGAGTTCAGGAACAATATTGCGAAAATAGTCTCAGATTCGTTTGGCCAAGGATCATCGTCTGGTTTGTCCAGATCCGAAATATCCGACTCAATTAAAACTCAACTTGGCAATTACGTTCAAAATGCGGACAAAATTGCGGGAGACGCTGTTGACCAGTTTGTTTCAAAATCTGAAAAACTAGTTACAGATGTAACAAATATAATAGATCAGAAATACGCTTCCAGAAACAAGAGGTTGACTGATCTTGTTAGAGGTTTTGAAGGAAGGTACGCAACCGACTCTCAACCTTTGATCAATCAGATCAACGATCTTGAAGCTAAGAAGAAATTGCTTCCAGATGAGTCAATTGAAAGAAAACGGATAGATGATGAGATTTCTGTAATCAACCAGCAGGTTCAAGATATCCAAGCTGGAGCTGTGCGTGGATACGGCCCTGCTTCTGGAATATCAAAAGAAGAACTTGGTCAACGAGTTCAACAAATTGGACGTGAAGAACTTCAGTTTTTTAAAGATGAAAGTAACAAAGGATATGGAAAATTAGAACCTCAACTAGACAAGGTAAAAATAACTTCGACTGAAATTGGACCTGATGGCAAAGAGGTTGAAGTAATTAAGACCGCAAATCAACTTCGAGAAGAAAGAAAGAAAATCCTTAAGGAAATTGATTTCAATAAACAGGTTCAAAAAGCCGACTACTCTGTATTTGAAAGACTCGATAAAATTAACGGACAGCTTGACGAAGCATTGTTGAACGACCCCGGTCTTAAGGGATTGCTTGAAGCTGAAAACAAGTTTTACAGCACCGGAATTTCTAGGTTCAAAGGGTTCTTCGCAGACAAAGTGCTTCGAGAGGCTGGAGAAGCTGGAGGTATGCCGGGAATAGTTTCCACGGTTGCCGGTGCAAGTGGCGCTCAGAATTTAAAACTGCTCAAGAACATGCTTGGAGATAGGTATGGAGAAATTGAGCCAAGTCTTAGGGAATTTGTTTACACGCAAATCAAAGGTGAAAATCCAAATGATTTCCTAAAAGGACTCACAAAAGGAAAAGGCGGGTATGCAACTGGAATTCAAAAAGAAGTCATCAACGATTTGTTTCCAGACCTTTCTGAAATCAATGATGTTGCATCAAAGTACGGCTCGTTAATTGATCAAAGAGCAGTGCTTGTGGCTGAATCAAGCGGTTTAGAAAATCAAATAAAAAGCCTGACCAAACAAGTTGATGACGGTATTAAAGGCGCACAGGAAAAGCTTAATGCCGTAAATTCTCAGTTTGACAAAGTTACATCTAAGATTGCAGTACTAAAGGCTTCGAATGTTACTGAGAGAGAAAATGAAATCATAAAGTCTCTTGGTAAAATTAGAGCGGAAGTGAACAAAGCTGGAGCCTCAAAAAGTGACGCTCTTGATTCGTTTAAGTTGGATGAGGTTGTTCGTGAGCTTTCAACGGAGGGTGGTCTTCCGCTTTACAAAGCTCTTGAACGAGCTATCGAAGTGACGAGCGCCGCTAAAGACAGGTTCTACGGAGTTGTTAAAAAATCAATGCAACCGGGTGGTCAGCTTGAAAGTTTTAATCCGTCAAATCTGATAGATTTCTTGGCACCGGGAAAGAGTGCTGAAATTTCATCCGATTATCGTGTCCGTCGATTTATGGAGGTCGTTGGAAAAGAACGTCCAGACTTGATAAACGACGCGCAGAACATGCTAATCGGAAGGATTGTCGCTGAATCTTTTGACGGCAAAAAAATCAACACAGAGAAACTTTCTTCTCTTGTTGGAAACAGTGAAGCTCCGGGAAAGTATTATGAAGCAACCCAAAGACTGCTTGGGAAAGATGGCGAGAAGAGAATTAACAATGTTGCTGATCAGTTAAGCCAATTTTCAAATCTTGGAAAGCCAAGCGTTTTCACAAAGATTATTGCTCCAACACTTGCTACTGCAATTGGATATCAAATATCCAAAGAAGCTGGAGCCGGTATTGGGCTTGGAGGTTACCTTGCTTACAAAGGCGTGGAAAAAGGGATGAAAGAAGCTGTTGATGCTGCTGTCGGAAGGATTCTTAAAACCCCAGAATACTTGGACATTGTTTCCAAGCCTTTGGATGCGGCTACAAAAGGCCAGATAGACAAGATTGAGCGCATGTGGCCGCGCATTTTGAAGATGGAGACAGATCGAGTGATGCTTAACAAAGAGGAAGCGCAGCCTGTTTTAAGTTCTGCCCGTCAAACTTTTGAAAATGTTTCTCAATCTGTTTCAAACTTTTTTGGAAGATAATATTTTTCCTCAATGAAAACCTCACTCTCCAAAAAAGGTAACACCTATCAGGGCAAGAAGGTGACGCTGAATAAACCCTTCTACACGCCGGGTGAGCGGAAGAAGAGCGCGGTGTACGTTAAGAATCCGGCGGACAAGGTCGTCATCGTTCGCTTCGGCGATCCTGATATGACGATCAAGAAGTCGAATCCTGAGCGTCGTAAGAATTTCCGTGCGCGGCATAACTGTGCGGAGGCTAAGGACAAGACGACTCCTAAATTTTGGAGCTGCGCCGCATGGAGCTTGGCATTGATTTTGTCGGTTTTAACCTCAAACCCTATTTGAATTTATGGACAAGATGAAACTTGGTGGTGGCGGACGTTACGAGAAACTCGTTAGCAGTCTTGAGAGCAAGGGTGTCAAAGATCCGAAGGCTCTTGCGGCATCAATCGGCATGAAAAAATACGGCAAGAAGCGGTTTTTGTCGCTCGCTGCAAAAGGTCGTCGGCGCGCAATGAAAGAGGGCTAACGCTTAGGTCGTCCGCCTGTCCACGACTTCTTCGCTGTGGACTTATCGACGACGAACTGTTCGGGCGGTGCGTAATCCCATGATATCGTACCGACGCCGCGCTGGATGATGATCGAGCCTGCTTTCTTATTTTCCTTATCCTGCAAGCCTGACCTATCTCCCCGCTTCGCCATTCCGAGCATGAAGCGTCTTGGTTGATTGAATCCTATCTCCTTCATCACAATTACCTCTCTGGCCCAGTTCGTCAGGTCCGACGATCCGAATCCTGAGTAGGCCATATCTGCCACGCTCTCAGGTTTGTCGTCCTTGCCCTTTGGTTTCGGGAAGTGATGTACCAGCACGATGACAATCCCCGTCTCGATCATAATCGGCTGGAGCAGGTGACGCGTGAAGTTCGCGCAGACCTCGATATCCGATGGATTGCCTCCGATGTACGAGAGCAGCGGATCGATGTAGACGATGTCCACCTTCGTCTTGCGAATGAGGCGACGCAGCATTTGCGTGAAGTCTGCGCCAGTACGAACCGCCTCGCGGAAGAACAGCATGTTGGCTCGTTTGAGTCCGTTGACCCAATCGCTACCGAACACCATCTGCGATGCTCCTTTGAGAGCGTCATGCTGATCGGCGATGTCGTTCTCCGCTTGGACGTAGGCCACTCTCAAAGGTCTTACAGGCTGTACACCAAACCAGTCACTACCTATGGCCCACTTCAATCCCTGATAGAATGCCATGGAGCTTTTGCCGCATCCACTTTGCCCGACAAAGAGAAGCGATGAACCGCGTCGTAGCCATCTGTCGCCGATGAGGTTGTCAGGATCATTCTGCGGATCGTAATCGACAATGCTCTGGAGCGTGAACTCCTGAGGCATGTCCTGCGACTCCAGATGGTCCGTGTAGGCGTCCCAGTTCACCGAACCCACATTGACGGCTAACAGCTTCTGCTCGTTGCCATCTCGCATCACACCGGCCAGACGGCTGAACCTGCTTGCGTTCTTATTCTTTGGATCGATTCCGAGAGCCTCTAGCTGGCGATAGACGACATCACGGCGTTCGTTCCATTCCTCTTTGTTCGACGCATCGACTCTGACCCAGCCGTGTAGGCTCTTACCGCCGGAATCGATGACGACAGAGAGCGGTAGCTTCGACTCCTTGAGGATCGTCCATTGCTCATCCTTCGTCTTCTCGTCCATCTCGACCAGCACATGGCGGAACGCTGCAACGCCGGAATCTGATCCGTTCTCCTCGATGCACGGGTTTATGCGGACATACGCGCCACGGCTATCATCATTCGTCCACATGGCGCTGATGGGCGGCGTGAAGTGGTTCTTAATCCATTCGTCGCGCTTGAGGAACGTACCCTTAGAGTTTGGCCTACCTCTACCGTCCTCGTCGCAGATGATGTCGTTGCAGATGCAGACAATTTCATCCGGCTCGAAACAGGCTTTGAGGAAGTCGCTCGTCGTGAATGGTGCTGGTGGCTCAGGTACTGACTGGATCTTTTGAACGACGAACTTGCCAGTCGTTGATACGGGCGTTCCGCTTTGCGCGGATAGAAGCCATCCCCTTGGCTTGTCGTGCGCTACATTCATCGCCTGATTCACTTTGTGGGCCAATTCATTGGGCTTCCACGGTGGAATACATTTCGCGTTGTACTCATGCAGGAGCGTCTCGGCATCCCCCGTAGCAAGCTCAAAACCGTGTATGAGCGCGGTTGCGACGGCGAAGGTTGCGTTATGACCGCCCTGACCAGCGACGGCTCCCGGCGTGTTTCTGAGCCATGCTCTCGCACGGTCGATCTTTGATTGATTCATTGGATTCCAAGTTGTTTGCGCGCTATGTCCCCGCTTTCGCCCAGATCATTCGAGGCGATTTGCTGGAGAACCGACTTTGATTCTTCGAATTTTGCGAAAAGGAGAGACAGCTCTTTGGGAGTCATCAGGTACTTGCTCCAATGTTGAATTGGAATGGAGCGAGACTGGAACTTCGCAAAGAGCTGCTCTTGTGCTGCAATGTAGAGTTTAGGGTGCTTGTTCAATGACCGGGATAAACTTGGCTTTAAATTCAGCCTTCGTTCGAACGTACACCTTTGATTTACCGTCGCGGGTGTAGGCAACCCCCACCCATTTCATTTCTCCGATTCGTATCTCTACGTCGTCTGAAATGATTTCAACCTGCACCGAACTGTTTCCTGAGTTTTTGAATTTCATCTTCGGAGGCGTTATCGAGATGTCCGACTCCAAGCGATTGCCAAGCGCCATCAATGATTTGCGCCTTGGGCTTTGGCTTAGTAATCCAACCTCGAAGAATCGCATGGTCGATCAGTGCTGGCGCTTCCTTCAACAGTTGTTCTCTAGTTATTTCACTTTTCATCATAATCAGGCTTTTTTAACAGATTTTCCGCGTCTTCCCATCGACCTTCTCATTCCAAGTTCTGGCCCAAGTTCACTGGCGAATCCGCGTCGGATCATCCATTCCTTGTACTTCTGATCGATGTAGGCGAAGTGAATCTTTTCGCATGATTGATCTGATTCTGCTACCCGCATGATTGATAATTTATTTCCGTCGTTCATTTGTATGTCTCGATTGTGTGTTTGTAGTGTCGCTCGGCTTGGGTGCAGTTCCAGCAAAGGTCTTGAGTTCCGTTGCATCCGCACCCGAGAGATTTGAAAAGTACATTGGCCAACCATTGGTATTCTGCGATGGCCGCTCGCAATGTCTCCACGTCCGTTTCTTCGGACAAAGATTTGATATTCTCGCTCATTTGAGGACGAAGAGAATGAAGTAGGCGCTGGCGACGACCATTCCCATTCCGAACGCCATGATGAGCAATTGCTTCAGCTCCTCTGGCGAAGGCGGACGATTTGCTTTGTGTATCACCGGCCACCGCCCATCGCGTAGTGGAGGATCAAAAGGGCGTCGCAGTTTTTGAGCGTGACGTCCAGATTCGGATACAGTTCCTGAGCTTTGCTTTTTAGCTTTCGCTTCCATTCTGGTCCGGTTTCGCATGATTTACGTCCTCCAAGTCCAAGTGGTTCTTGCCAAATCTTGGGTTCGACACGGTGAAGTGCGTAGCCTTGCGCGTAGCCCAGCCCCTGCACAATCCCGTAGTTTTCATGGAGCGTTGCCATGCTCGCCGACGATGTGAGTTTGCTGACGAACTTTGGCACCTTCTCGACCCATAGATGGGAGTCGCTGACCTTGAATCCTGCCAGTAACTGCGCCGTGTCCGGCAAAGACTCGGGCATTGGGAAGAGCAGTATTCCTTCCGCAGTGCTGACCGCAAATCCGCCGCCCACGCCCGGATCGACCGCAACGATTGTTTGGTTTGATTTCATTCGCTTAGTATTTTATGTGAATTTTTAGACTCTGGATATTTTCTGTGATGAACTTCGTGGCATGGTCGGCACAACCACCGCACATTGAACCACTGGTCCTGATCATAGCTGTCATGGTGCGCTTCGGGTTTGCATGAGCATCCGCAAGAAGAACACGATTCGGGGCGGATTATCTTTTTTGCAATGATCGCATTGCTGACCGCTAGGCGCGCTTTTTCCCGTTCTGGATACCGCTGCTTTGAACTTTTTACCCCAGCGTTTGTTTGCTCGCGATATCGGTCATATTTAATCGGATCAGACTTTATTTTGGCGCGCCAATCCCTGCAATAAGCTCGAATCTCTGACGCGTGGACAGCATGGTATTCCGACTGTTTTTCTCTTAATTTCAACCTGTTTACTGATCGGTATTCGGCATGCCTTTTCAGGATCGATTCTCGATTTGCAAAATGATTCTCACTCTTGCACATCCTGCACCAGTCTTGCCTTCCATCTTTGGCCCTCTTGTTGAGAGAAAACGCGTCAACCTGCTTTTCAATTTTGCACTTTGTGCATGTTTTCATGTTTGAAATTCAGTGACACAAAACCGACACATTTTCAGCAGCAATTCTAACGGCAGACTTAGTCTCCGCGCCATCAGCCCAACGCTCAACCTTCACACGGCCTTTGACGCGCACTAGCGCACCATTGCCGACTTCTATGATCTTCTCCGCCACTTGCCCCCATGAGGACAGCTCGAACTCATCGAAATCTTCATGGAAGCGTCCTTCGTTGTCGGTCCAGTGACGGGCGATTGAGATGACGCGGCGGACCATGAGCGAGCCTGTCTTCGTTTCTGTTTGTCGGCTGACGCCGCGCATTTCACCGATCAGATAGACTACGTTCTCTGTGGGCGTGGCTGTTTCTTTTTCTGTCGTTGATGCACTCATTGGAAAATACAACCGAGTTGTCGGTAGCACGTCATACGCTTTTTTGCGTGGAACGAGCCGATGGGGTGAAACTTGTCAGAGAAGTCTACGATTGTCGCGCAGTTCTTGGTTTCTGTTTTGCGCAATGCACGACTCGCTCGCTGGATCGTCTTCTGTGATGAGCGTCCTCCGCTGACCATGATGAGCAGATCTACGTTGGGCAGATCCAATCCTTCGTCGGCCAATGATGTGGCTATCATCGTTTTGAGCTGTCCGCTCTTGAATTCGTCCATCGCCGCCTTGCGCAGCTTCTTCGAAATCTTGGAATGAACGAGCCGAGAACCCGGAATCCGTTTCTCGTAATCCTCTCCCAGCGTGATGCGCGGAATGAGGATGAGCGTCTGCATGTCGCCATGCTCCATCGCGTAATTGATGGCGTAGTCGTTGCGTTGTTTGTTCTGGCAGATGCCAATATCTACGAGCGATTCCCAAGCGCACATACGCTTTAGTTCCTCGTCGGTTATCCGCATGTACTTGCGTCGCGCTTGGAACAGACGCTCGATGTTGTCGTCGATCTTCTGATGGATGTTGAGGTCCGTGGCGTGGCTGATTTCGAGGTAAGCGTCGGCCAATGAATCGCCAATGTCGCTGCGCTTGATTTCGTAGGTGCGGTTGTGAAAGAGCGTTCGTGTCACCGTGTTCCGGTCTGGATCGTCGCCCCACGGCGTGGCGTCGAAGCCATAACGCAGTCCGTTACAGGACTCGATGATGCGATGCCATCCGGCGGCGGCGCTGTGCTTCGCTTCGTCCACAATGAGAAGGTTCTTCTTGCTGAAGTCTACCGACTCATGCGGACAACGAACGTCTACAATGTTGTCTGGAATTCCCGCGACTCTCAACGATGTGCGCGCTTGCTGACATGTCTCGCGTGTTGGGGCTATCCATCCAAACGACATGTCAGGATAAAATTCGTGGTAATGCTTGATGATCGATGCAGCAATCCATGTCTTGCCACTGCCTGCCGGTGCGACGATCAGCCCATAGCTTTTTTTGGCCCACTCTACTGCTTTTTGTTGGTATTCTCTTAGATTCATAATTTTAAAAAATTTGCCCCTCCGCCCACTGCTTCATAGCAGACGAAGGGTATTGTCCGCACCACAAGGTGCGGCTCGCTGTCATTCGTTCGTTGTACTGTCGGTAGAAAGCGCGCTCGATTGCGTCGTGGCGCACTTCTTGTTCAGCAACTTCCTTAACGCTTGATTGGCGAAAAATCCGATCTTCAAACCATGCTCATCGCAATGTTTGCGAACCTCTTCGTGGAGTGCTGAGTCGATGGTGATAACTGTGTATTTGGCTGGTTTCTTCATGTGGGGAAATGTTTATTCGCAGGTGTAAACGGTGTCGGTTGTGATAAGTCCAGTCGGCCATTCAGTTTCAGTAAATGACTTCTCGATGAAGATTACTTTGTCGGTGGGTTGGATGGTGAGTCTGTTGCCATCGGTTCGGATGAACATGAACTCCTTGGCTTGGTTAGGCTGACGGCTCCAGCTATCACCTATGGGAGCAGCGGTGAAGAGGTAGTCGCCAGTGGTAATTAAGTCGTCGCATTTGACGTTGCATTCAAGTCCTCGCAGGAACGCGTACTCGATGGTGGTGAAGTCGGTGCCGTAGCAGTCCCATCGCTGGGCGTTTTGTTTGCTCCAGATTAGGTCAGGTTGTAGATCGAATGCTATGGCGTGAGGCGGTACGGCTCTATAGACCGCTCCGCATTCTAACATGATGGTGCAACCCCACATTCGACCGGGAATGGATACTAAACCAAACCAGACGCAGGGGATAAACCCAGTGCGAGAGCCAAGGAACGAGGCGTCGACGAAACAGTATTGGTGGTAGGGCAACTGTCCGGATTGTGAATAGGTCATGTCAGAAGGTGTTTGATGATCTGATTTCGCTCTTTGCCCTTTGTTCGCAGAATGTTCTCCAGAATAACGTGAGCATTGACCGTCGAAACGTGCTTCCATTCTGGATTGCCATCGATGTTTCGAGCTGTGTCTAAACTCTCCACTCGGATAGATCCGTTGGTTTTGTGGACGTAAACGAATGCGGGGCTGTCTTTCATTTGGAGTCCTTTGCTTTGTTCCAGTTTGATTGCTCTGTCAGTTTCTGAGCAGCATCTGCTGGCGAATCCCAGCGTGATGGATTGGAGTTTTCAAATAGCTCATCCCCAGCCTCCTCCAGCCGCTTGATGCGGTCTTGCAGTTCACGCACAACAACCACTCCCTGCTCAATGTCATCGGTTCCAAGCAATTCGCGGAACTCTTCGCGGAGGCTGACTCTTTGATCGGCTTGAAGCCGTGCGGTGTTACGCTCTGCAACAAGCAATCGAATGCGGTCGTGGGCATCGGCCAGTTCATGTTCTACGTCCAGCAAGTACGCCTGAGCTGACTGGAGTGGGGTCATAATTTCTTTTGGTTTCATAGATACAAAATTTATTGAGCGTTATCTCGAAATACGCTCCCCTCCGTGATGCGTTTTAGAACGGCTTCGGATCAAGCTCGTCGCCATCGACCTCGGAAATCGGAACCTCGCGCATGTTTTTGATGCGGAGAGTCTTCTTCGTCTCGCCATTGACTTGATACTCCTCAGAGCGAGCGGTGATGAGCAGCTCTAAGCCGATCATCGTTTTGAGGAACGCTGCGTAGCTGCCCTTGGTGCCAAGGAAGTCTACTTGAGTGCCATCAGGGACATTGTGCTTAGTCGCAGCGACGAGCTGATTGACGCGGAACCAGACATTCTCCTGATTGATAAAGCGGTCAGTGATAGATGCACCATCTTCAGTTTTGAACGTCACCTTGCAGACCTCGCGGCCCTTGGCATCGAGGGTTTCCTCGATTTTTGAAACGGTGACTGTGTAATCGCCTTCGGCATCAATGTATCGGCCTCCGGCGTCCTTGCGGTTTACTGAGAACATAATTTATTTGGTTTTAATTTTCGGATTTATTCAAGACCCACTTAGGGCAAGAAAGGGTTTGTACGGCGGTTGGATAGGCTGGCCAACTGTCCAGTGCGCGGCATTCGTGCAGCGTCGAGATGGCTTTACGCCTCAGATTCTCGCCAGCCTGAAGCCATTCGGCATCCAGCTTGTAAATGCCAATGGCATACGGCGCTTTGCGTTCGACCGCCACGAAGATGAAACTGTCAGCGCCGGTCATCATCAGATAGTGAGCGGCCTGTATGTGATAGCCAAATGATGCGATGGTTCGCAGAAACGCTTCAGGCGATGCGTCGTCGGTCGTCTTCACGTCGATGAGCGTATGACCATCGATCCACAGATCGGGACGCGCTTTAAGGGCGATGCCGGTTTCATCGTCTTGAGCGAACACGCTGGCTTCGATCCTGTGCGGAAGATGAATGATGTCCCAGAACGGATGGCGACGGACACTGTTGGCCACTCCTTGCACGTCGATGTCTTCAGCGTGAGTCAGATGGATGCGGCTCTTATGCTGCTCCTTCCACGCTTTGCCTTCTTTCGTGCGTCCATCGATATCCGGCGGAACAACGGCGACGACTTGCGAGTACAGTTGCGGCTCCAGTACAGCGGTATGAATCGCCGTACCCATCTGCATGCTCTTTGTAGGCTCCTGATGCTCCTCTAGCGCGGCCCGATAGTGCGCTGGCGACTTAAGGATCTTGGACATCATCGACTTCGATAGAGCATCAACGGCGTGATACTTCTCCGCTGGCATGTCGAGGTTGACGTGTTGGTTGAGAATGCTCATTCGGTGGGCGGGTTAGCAAACGCCTTAGCCTTGGAGATGAAGCTGTCAGGATCGGCGATGATCATGTTGGCCACCTTCGTGGATACATCGCGGAAGTTCTGACCTTCCTTAATGAGGCTCTTGCTGGCGAGGAACGCATTCGCTGCCTCGGAATGTGGCTCAAGAATCTGCTCCAGTTTCTCGATGAGCGAGAAGGTCGATTCCGGCGTCACATTGACCGTCTGGCGCACCGTTGCGGTGATGGTGGGTGTTGGTGAAGGGGAGGAGAAGTCGGCCACTTCCTCGGGCGTGTAACGGCCTTGAGTGATTCGCGGATCGAGCATGCGAGTAGCCTTGGAGATGACACGCGCTCTGAGCATTTCGGCGGGAAATTTCGCCCAGCCGCTGCCAGCTTTCGCAGGAAGCAAACCGGCCAGCTTCGCGTCGTCTGAAGTGAAAGCCACGCGGACCTTCTTCACGCCTTTTGAGAAGTCGGCGATGGCCGCGATTGCGTCGAACTGAATCCAGTCGATATCCCAACCGGCGGTCATCAAACCAGAGAGCATCGATTCGCTCTTCATGGTGATGTTGCCGTTGATGAGGTGATTCTCGCGCTTCCACGAGAGCGGAGTCATTCGACTGGCGATGCACTCCAAAGCTAGGACATAGCCTTGCTCAGGTTTGACGCATCCGAACATGCCGCTGTGCGCTATCCAGTCGCCCATCGTCTTAACCGCGTCCATCGGACTATCGATGCGGTCGTAGAAGTCAGGACTGACTGGCGGTTGCGTTGTCGCTAATTGGTTGCTGCTCATTTGTATTCTCTTGTTGTTTCTTTGTTTTTCTTGCGTATGGGTTCACGGCTCCGGTTGTCGCTCGACTCGTTAGAATCGCGGCGATGTCGGACTCGGTGAACAAGATTCGTCGGCCAATTCTCCTATGCTGGACGCCGTCATGGCGCACGATTCGCCGGAGCGTTTCGCAGCAAATCTGGAGCATAGCTGCTGTTTGTTTGGCCGTATAAACTTTCACTTGTAAAAAATCGACAGCGTTCGGGTGTTAACTTGGGAATGTACCACACAACCCGTGACGAGTTCTCCTCGCCCTCTAATCCCAAACGCTGAAAAATTGGTCATCGTTGCATGCGAAGCGTCGCAGTTGCGTTGAGTTGTGTCAACGTGAAATCATCATTGCTTTGCGAAAGTTTTCTTTTTGCTCCGCTTCCAGCTCTTTTTGACGCTTTTGCTGGGCTACCAGCGCGATTCGATTGGCTTCCTCCAAGTTAATCTGCGGTATGAAAGCGTCACTATCGCCATCGTTCTGGACGGATTCTTCGTCATCCTCTTGATTTCCCTCCACTGGAGAACGCGGCCCAGTGTACAAGTCGGCCAATTCCTGCCTCACCCGTTTGAGTTCCTTCACGGTCTTTCTAAGCTCGGAATCCATTCCAACGACACGACGCTGCAAGGCGCGCAGCTCGCTCAAGACCATCCCCTTGGCCGCATCCTCATCGCTCGCCTGCCAGTCGCAGCCCTTCCACATCCGATGGATATGATCGAAAACCAGCACCCGCGATTTCGGATTCCGCATGCTATTGAACGCAGCCATCGCCCTGCCGATATCGCATCCCATGTTCTCCATGACGTAGGCCAGAACCTTCGAGCGATTCGGATCTGCGTCGTGGTGCAGCGGCTCCATCAATCGGAACAAACTTCGATGCGTGGAACCATTCTCCAGATAACTCATAGTACAATCAAAATGAAACCTTCTTTCGACATTGTCAACTAACTTTTAGCCATAGCACTTTTGGCTACCGAGAAGTTAGCATAGATCCTTCTACCTCCCCTAAAAGGGAGTCTAGTACTCCCTATAAATAGGGAGATAAATTCCGCTTTCGCTGCATCGCTTTTTCCCCCGCCTTGGAGGGCGGTGGCGCGAGCATCGGCGGAATTAAAACCCCTCCAAGATTGTGATGACGATGTTGGATTGTCGTTTAAACGCTCTAAACGCCTCGCTGGCGCGTTTTGATTTGGTTTTGGCATGGTGACAGCGGACATGGGGTTGGATGCGCTAGGATTGGATGGGTTTGGAGGCGAGAATTTGGAACGCGAGAGTGCGGAATGCTAGATTGGCGGTTGCGGGGACGACTCCGTTTCCGAGGAGCCGCAGTCTGTCCAAGATAGTGGCAGACCGAGCAGACTTTCGACCCAAGCTGGATTCAAGCGTTCGCGCCGGTTCCCACCATCGTTGAGGTTGATTTGGTCCACTGGGCCATTTCCACGCATCGTCAATGTCGCTATCCGTCGCAGGATTCGACCGCCCTTGTCCAGTCGCGCAAGCGTCGCGAAGGAAGCATTCTGATCCTTGTCCTCGTTCGCTGTTGGTGTAGGCCAGAATCCAGACCCGCTTCCTAATATGTGGCGCGCCGCATTCTTCCGCGCTGAATAGTCCGCTCGCAACGCGGTAGCCCATGCGCTCCAGTCTCTCCAGCGTCCATCGGATGCAAAGAGTTCCGTCTGGCATAAGACTGGTAAGGAGTCCTTCGACGTTTTCGATGAGGATGCAACGCGGACGCATTTGCTGGATTCCGGTAAGCCAGTCGTCAAAGAGGAATCGCTCGTCCCCCCCACCTTTGCGGAGTCCGGCGTGGCTATGGGGCTGACAAGGGATTCCCGCAGCCGCGATATCCACCAGTCCTCGAAATTTTCCGTATGGGAAGGCGAGCAAGTCCGCCCAGATAGGTGCCGCATCCAGTCGTCCCTCTTCAATTTTCGCAGCCAAGTTTGCGACGGCGTATGCTTCCCTTTCGACGTAAGCGATAGTGCGTAGATGCGGGATAGCCGATTTGAGTCCAATTCCAATGCCGCAATATCCGGCGCAGAACTCGACAAGATTGACGGGATGATGATGCACGGCGGGTTCACGGCTTGGATCGTTCTGCGGTGGGGTAAATGTCGTAGTCTTCCGACAACTCGACCGGGACGACCCGAATCCGCCCTTGTGTGTACTCGCCGGGATTCAACTCGCGAGCCGCACGTTCCGCGTCCTTGCGCGTAGCGAATTCGACCGTCTCATGCCTGACGACCCGTTCCTTCAGATCTGACCAGCCAATCGCGCCGCTGATCTGAACCTTGTAGACTGGTTTGCCGAACAGGTTGCGACTCATAGCGTCTCCGTGTCAGGTGTGCCGGGGCAGAGCCTGTCGCCTTCCTCGCGTTCGATGATCAGTTCGAGGATCTGATGACCATCTTTCGCGACGAGGGAGCAAATGTGCTTGTTGTCATCGTAGATTGAGAGCGGTGTCGCGCCGCTTTCGGCTTCCTCGCCCGTAAGGATTGCGTTGAACAGATCGACAATCGTCTGAGCGTTCTGTTTGGATTGAATAGTTAGTTTCATTGTTTTCTGCTGTTTTACCGAGCGGTGAAATGATGGTTTTCAGTGAAAATACGGTTCGATTTATCCATTGATTGAAGTTCGCGCATAACCCGTCGGCCATAGGCGCGGGATGAGGAACGACTTATGGCTTTTGGCCCACCTTGCCAGATGCGCGCCAGCGATTCGTCGCTGAGATGTTTGCCGTAATGGCTTAAGTATGCGTGGGCGATGAACGTCGCGACGGCGCGGTTGGTGACTTGGGCGTGCGCGTAGTGCGTCCCCATGATGCGGTTCACGTCGCGCACAAGAACCGGCTTGATTTGAAGCGCGCCAAGCTCGCCGTGGCGGCCTTTGGCCTGATCATTTCCGTGGGATTCGATCTGGATTAACGCGGATAAGAGGAGCGGATGCATGATTTTATTCTCGTTTGCACATGAGCAGCACATGAGCGGATGCGCGGACAGGGTTTACCGGATAAACGGAGCGGCTCAAAGTCCTTTCGCCTTCCTGATGATGGCGCGAGCAAAGTCCAAGTCGTCGTCGTCGGCCATTGGGTGCGCGAGACGTTCAAGCGCGGAGAGCAAGTCAGGCGCGGAGGCGATTAAATGGGCGGCGGCAGGATCGAAAGTCTTCGCGTAATGGTTTCCCTGATTCGTGATGATGACGAAAAAGTCGTCAGCTTGCGTGATTTTGAGCGGGAAAGGTCCGGGGGTATGGGATTTCATGGGTTCAGGCGTTGACGGTGAATGATTCTGCGAACGATTGGCCTTCAGATTCGCCGGTTTCTGTGCCTCCGAATTCGATGATTTCGCGCTGACCGTCGTCGAGCTGGCGCGTGAATGCGTCCCAATGGCTACGAGCGTCGCAATGCGCGATATGGCATGAGCGGTGAAGGACGCCGGCAAAAGCGGTGAAAAAGTCCTGTCGCACGCCGTCAACCGCATCTTCCATGTCGATAGCGCGGAGCAATTGCGCGTCCATGCGGTTCAGGGTCATGCGCGGGAGGAGTATTTCCACGGCAAAGTCGCGAGCGTCCGCCCATATGCTGCTGTAGGCGTTCGTTTTCAGCCACAGGGAGCCGTCGTCGAATAGGTGATAAACGGAATCGTCACCGCCAGTGCCGGCGCGAAATGAGTCTGCAATATCGTCGGCGAACGGAGGGAGTTCCTCGATTAAGTCCTGCTCGTCGGGCGTGAAACTATCGTCCATGCGGTAAAGATGGCGGACATAGGCGCGGGCGGATAACGGGAGCCGGCGCGCTTCAAAAGACGACAGGACCGAGTCGCGAGCGATTAGCTTTTCGAGAATGGGGATAAGCTTTGGATTCATAGGATTATTTGAGAGTGATTTGACCGTTGACCATGATGACGACAGGGAGGTAAGAATTCTTGCCGTGCGTCCGTTTGAGAGCGCGGTAATGGCGGGCTTGTGCGCGGGAAGCGGTTTCGAATGAGCGGTGGCGCGATATCGTGCGCATATTGAAATGGTCGAAGAGGGAATATTTCATGGGATTTCAGAGGATCATTTTTGCAGCTTCGCCGGAGGCTATTCCTTCCAACCATTTTTCTTCCGCATGGTAGTCGCCGGGATGCGGCTGAAGGCGAACTATCGTTTTTCCTTCATCATCTCGATACCTTTCGAGAAGGCACAAGTCACCAGTGTTGTCAGGTAAAATGTTGCAGTTCATAGCACTGGCGTAGTTCGCTAGTTTAATTGAGACGGTTTTCATTGGATGCTTTCGTTGGTTTGAGGGTTATTCGAATGCTTCGGACAGGTAGGCAAGTTCGCGCGAGGAATCTTTGCTGGTGAATTCAGGCCGAAGTATAACCTTCGAACCCTCGCGCAAGGCGATTGTGTTACCGTTATTCCGGCGACTTCCCCAATCGTTCAGGAGTTGCGATACTTCGCGCGCGGAATATTCAGAATTGAATAGATGCTCTGTTTTCATTGGATTATTTGAGAAGGACTTTGTGGCCTACCCTTTCGCACCACGCTTTCGCATGATGCGCGGAGGATAGGTCAAACCGGCTCCGGTCGATTCAGGCTGTCGATAGCTGCTCGCATAAGGTCAACAACATAGAAATTTTCTTCAGGCTTCAGCGGGTTTTCGTAACCAGTGCAAAAACCAACGCTGTCGGAATGATGCCATGCGCCGTCCGCGTAAAATTCCGAGACGACGCACCAACAGCCGAGGTTTTCGATAGTGTCGAGCATTTGCTGCCGTTCCTGCGCGGAATCCGGTTCTCCGAAAACGGAGAAATAACTTTCGGTTTCCGGTTCTGCGCAGATGCGCACAAGGCGCTTGGATTCAAGGGCGCGGAATTCTAAGATGATTTGTTCAGGTGACATAATGTTTTATTCGTTGGGATTGAGTGGATTGAGTGGATTGAAGGCACGCTGCAAACTACCGTTTCCGATAGCTTGACGCGTACCGTCAACCGACGACGAAACCGCTTGTGTCTGATTTTGCTTTGCCTTTGGCGGTAAGACCCACGACCACGCCACGGGGGTCAAGGAAACGGAGGTCGTTTTCGTCACCATTAATGACCGGAAAACCTTGCCAATGCGTCGGTAGTACTTTGCCGCGAAAGACTACCGCCACGTTACCGCCACGTTTAAGAATTGAAATGCAGTCGTTTTCGTTGGTTTCGGAACGGGAGAATGTGAGGGAATAATTGGAAGGTAGTTTTCCATCTAAGAATAGACTCATTCTAAAATAATTTTTAGTATAGTCGTAAAACTGTACTTTATTAAACGCTTGAATTACGGAGTATCGTTCCCAATTAATGTCAGAAGTACCGTTTAAACGTACTGTCGGAATTGCTTTTGTTTTAAGGCAATTGCTTACAAGTTTTGATACGTTAAGTTTTAAGTTTTCAACGAAAGCATGCTTGTCGGAAACGAAAAGCTTCGTCTTAGCGATTCGCGCCTTTTGGACGCTAGTGAACGCGCCACGTCCTGCGGAATAGAGGCAGTGTTTTCGGCATCCGTCGGAAGCAAAAAGACAGACATTGATTACGTTGGAAACGGAAGCTGGCGCAAGATAGAGAATACCGGTACGGTAGCCTTTCTTTTGGCCTTTGACGGTCTTGGCGTTGGTGTCGATGGATAGGAGGTTTTTGGTCATGGGATTCAGAATTGGGATTTGAAGAAAACGACGAAGAAGGCCCAGCCTGCAACGGCGTATGCGACGGTGACGAATAGGAAGGAGAGGAGTTTGCGGCGCATGGGATTAGGCGGTGACGGGTGAGGTGAAGTCCCAAACGAATTCTTCGAGTGATTCAAGAAAAGCGATTTGAGCGGGTGACAACCGAATAGAACCGCCAACCTCTCCCTCATTAAGAGCGCAGCAAAACGAAGCTGTTTCACGCCCAAGGCAAACAAGGACAGGAGTGCCTTGTCCCGGATCGTTTGGGAATATTTCGTTGGCATCGAATTCGACGCGAAGGCCGTTAGGGCCGTGTTTGGTGAAGCGGTTTTTCATAACGGAGACACTATGGGCCGAAAGCCTGTCGGAGGCAAGGTTTATTTGCAATTTTCTTTCGTTTTCTTTGGAAGGTAGAGGCGAGGCATGGAAGACAGGCAGAGTCAAGATAAATCGAAAGAAAATTGAAGGAAAGTGAAGTGAAAACGGGTGCGGTCCTTACCCTACTTTCAAATCAAAGCCCGAATTTTAACGATAAAGTGGCGTACAAGATGTTGGGGTGTCGGATTTTGGGTATACCATATGTTGTGGTGTCATAAGACTTGCTTAGAGGTACCTTGCCAAGCAAAGTAGCGTCGTGACTCAAAAGGAATGGAACCAAGCAAAAGCTCTTTACTTGTCAGGTAAGACTTGGAAGGCAATTGGAAGCGAATTAAAACTAAACTTTGCAACATTGACCAGCAAAGCAAGCAAGGAAGGAATCACTAAGGTAAGGAAGGAAATGAGGAATACTATTTCCCATAAAGAAACGGTTTCTATTGAAAGCCTGTCAGCAATCGTTCGAAGCAAGCTCGCCGCTGATGCCGCTTCTACGCTCGAAAGGATCGATAGTTACGACTTGGATGGCATCAAGGATGAATCAACACGGGAGCAGATACTAGGCTCCGTTGCAAAGCGTTCGGCGCTTGTGTTTGGATGGTCTGAACAAGGGGAGAGCGCCAGCGTGTCAATTAATCTGCTGGGTTCAATGCCGGATCGATTCGCTGAGGTTGTCGTGACAAGTCCCGTCTGAAGTGAATATAACAGTGTTTGTGCAACGCATAGAAACTAATGGTCAGGATTAGATAATCTAATGGGACAAAAGGATTGTTTTTCCTAGGAATGGCACACTTTGTGTGGCAAAGTAAGGCACCCCCTTTTGGGGACGGCTTCGTTTACGATACCCCCCTCAAAAATTTTCCGTCTTTTTGACCATGTTAAGTAAAATTAAAATTGGTCAAGTTATTTCTCTCAATCAAGCTGAGAGAAAATTGGCCCACTTCGTAGCCAAGAATCGCAACGGCAATAATCGTCATTTCAACGTGACGAACTTAAAGGTAAGCGATGCGGACCCTGCGACTGTAGATCTGGAGGGCGTGTGTGGCGAGATAGCCTTCTGTAAGCTATTTAATGTCTATCCCGACATCGACACGGATCGAGAACCTCCGCACCCGCTCTACGACGCGATTATCCCGCCCATCCCACCGGGCATTCGCATCGATGTGAAGACGACCAAGTACGAGACTGGCAAGCTGCTGGTCGATTCGCGCAAGGGCGTCAAAACGCTGGGCGTGGATTACTACGCGCTGATGACCGGACAATTCCCCGGTCCGTATACTTTCAGAGGTTTCATCGCGAGGGAGCATATCATCCAGCCGCACAAGCTCGGCCTAATCTGCGGATACAAAAGCTACATGGCAGAGCAGAGCGAGCTAATCGACAATCCTTCGGATTGCCAATCAGCGCACTTATTCTGATTGACGCGTAAGGCACCAGTGTGTCTCAGTCCGGCAATCGACCTTAAGCAAGGCGGAGGCTTGGTCAGCCATCGCAAAACTGTCTAAGCGGCAATGACGCTCCGCATCGGTCAGCGTGTAGGCTACGAATCCACGTCGTGTGACATGGATAGAATGGCCTACCAAATGCAGATAACGTCGGTTTAATTTTTCATCTCATGGCTTGTACTAATGTCTTCAACGCCTTCGCCGTAGCGACTGAGTCGCTCGCGCAGGACGTCTATAAACGCGCTTCGTATCGCTCGATGTGGCTCAATATGATTGAGCGCGGCGAGTATCCTCAGGGTACGGGTTTGACCCAGACCTCGTTCACCACCACTTCCATCGAGCCGACTGCGGCTGAGGAATGGTCGGCCATCACGCTCGCCAGTGGTTCCAATTCTGGCGCTTGCGATGTCACCTACAACGACGTTCCGGTCGGCTATAATGCCGTTACTTGGAGTCCTGAGCGTTTCGCGCTGAAAGGCCCGTTGCTCTGTAAGGATGATCTGACCTTTGATCATCGCGTCGAGGCGTTCTTGCGCGTGTACTTGGAGAAGCTGTCCATCCGTGCGCAGCGTTCTTGGGAGACTCGCTATCAGAATATGTTCGCCAAGTATGCCATCAAGGCAGTGGCCGACTCGTCCTTCACTCAGGTCGAGACGATTCCCGCTGGCGTGAATGAGTTGCCGTGGATTCAGACCGGATCTGTTGGTCAGGCGCTCAATCAGTCCACCTCTGAGTTGACTCAGGAGATGCTGGATGTCGCTGCTGCTACGCTGATCCGTAACGGTGCAACGAATCCTGATAGCTCTGGCTTCATCACCTACAGCAGCGACGGCCCGGTGTTCCCGTTGTACATCGGCTTGGAGGCTTCGCAGCGTATCGCTCAGAACAATCCCGCGTTCCGCGACGATCAGCGTTACGCGGATATGGGTACTGGCGAGGGTGCGCAGTTGCTCAAGCGAATCGGCGCGAACCGGGTTATCAAGAACTTCCGGCATGTGCCGAATTTGTTCCCTCCTCGGTACAGCTACTCTGGCGGCAAGTACACGCTGGTTCAGCCGTTCACCAGCACCTCCGGTACGAAGGGTACTGTGTTCAGCGTCAATTCGAGCTGGACGACCGCCGCGTACGAGGCTGCGTTCATCGTGACTCCGTATGTGTTCAAGTCGCACATCGTGCGTCCTGTGAACCGCGTTGGCGATTTGGCGTGGATGCCGACCAACTACATGGGCGAGTGGCAGTGGGTGACTGGTGCCTACAAGCTCGACACTGATTGCCCCGATCCTCTGGACAAGAAGGGTCAGCATTATGCTGAGTTCATTCATGCTCCCGAACCCATTTTTACGAATCAGGGTATGACCATCATATTCCGGCGTTGTACCGGAGCCTTGACGCAAATCATTTGCTCGTAAAACTCCAGTAAATACGCAATAATCCGCAGGTCGAAAGGTCTGCGGGTTTTTTGTTGCCATTTCAAATCCATGCGCTAACTTTTACGAGTCATGGACAACGAACCAAAACGTGGCGACGTACGCGAATCGGATGGGATGGTCTGCTGGGGCTACACTTGGAAGGACAAGGACGGAAACAAGCGGTATCAGTGGCTAACGCCTAAGCGATTTGCGGAGAAGGTGGCCAACGATAAAGAAAAGATGGCTAAGTACGCCGCTGAGAATGCGGAGACAATTCGCGTTAAACAGGCCGAGAAATACCAATTGAAACGTGAGTATTACCAAGAAAAATCAAATCAAAATTATCACGCAAACAAAGAGGCAATCAACGAAAAGAGTCGAGAGTATCAGAAGCAAAACGCTGACCACCTAAAGAAAAAAGCGAACGAATACCGCGCAGCAAACCCGGACAAACCGCGAACTTGGAACAAAAAGTATCGCGACGGAAACAAGGCAAAGATTAACGACAAGCTCCGTGAGCGTCGCCGAAACGACCCATTTAGAAGGCTTCGCGATGCCATTCGCGGATCAATTCGTGCGTATCTCGGCAGCAAGAAAACCCGACGGTCGGCCACGTTTGAGATTGTCGGTTGTACGCCAGATTTTCTGCGTGGTCATTTGGAGAGGCAGTTCAAAGATGGGATGACGTGGGAAAACTACGGTCCGTATTGGCATGTCGATCATCGCATTCCATTGGCCAGCGGAAATTCGCCAGAGGAGATTATGGGATTAAGCCACTGGACAAATCTTCAGCCGCTAACCGCGTTCGAGAATATTTCCAAAGGAGCTAAAATTCCTGTTGCAGGATGTCAGTGATGCGACAATCGTTGCCGCGTTGGATCAGTGGGTTAAATGCTTGTAAAACGCCTCGTTGTGAGGCACCCCGTCACCTTCCCGAAAAGTTGGTGGCGGGTTTTTTATTGCCTGCTACTCGGATAGGCGTTGACATCCCAATACATGGCGTAATGCTCCCCGTATGCCGAGTTTTACTCTCCCTAAAGGCGTCGAAGTTCCTGAAAATCTCGCTGAAGGCGAAGCGTTCCAGACTATGGCAACGATCCTTCTTGGTAAGAATGGCAAGGCTGAGGTTATCGAGATTGATGGCATGCCTATCGCCGGATACGAGAAGAAATCCAAGGGCAAAAAGATGGCCGAGGATCATGCAGAGAATGCTTCCGAGGATGAAAGCGGTCATGGCGGCCAAATGGGCGGCAGTAAGCAGGGTTTTATTGCCGAGGTGATGCAGCGCGGCGCTGGTCCGATGTCCTAACCGATAATTCTAAAACGATATGCCAAACATCACATGCGACGAGGCGGCAACGCTCATCAACGAGGCGGCGTCGCTGGGATGTTGCTCACCGTGGGAGGTTGAGTTGGCCAAGTTGGCGCTGGAGAACCGCATTGCGACGTATCTTCAGGGCGGCGGCGCGACACGCGGTGCGTATCGGTCGGTGACGACGAGCGGCAGCGTGGTGAGTGGTGATTACATGATCATCTGCGATGCCACGGCGGGAGCGATTACGATGACATTGCCCCCGGCGGCACTTGTTCCGGGTCGTATCTATGCTTTTAAGCGCATCAATGCTGGTGCGAATGCGGTCATTGTTGACGCTTATGCGAGCGAGACGATTGATGGGAGTCTGATCCACACGCTGGCTCCGCAATGGAATGGGGTAGTTGTGATGTCCAACGGAGTCGCTTGGTTTAAAGTCATCGCCAACTAATATGCCAATTATCTCTTGCGCCGATGCGGCCACACTAATTGCGGAAGCTAAAGGGGCTTCGTGCATGAGTCCTCGTGAACGCATTCTACTGGAGATTGGCCTACTCTGGGAAGCGGCGACGCTTGGCGGAACGGCGGATATCACGGCGGATAACACCGTAATCAGCGCGGACGTGACGATCATCACGGCGGACATGACCGAATTTCTGTAGGTCAACGTAACATTCATTTAGTCATATATGTCAAAGCAAACCATCAATATCGGCGCATCGCCGAACGACGGAACGGGGACGCCGCTGCGGACCTCGTTCGATTATACCAACCAGAACTTCACTGAGATATACACCGCTCTTGGCGGTGGTGTCGCCCTTCCCGGCGCGACGACTCAGGTCATCTTCAATGATGGTGGAACGAATCTGGCAGGCGATGCCGGTCTGGTTTACAACAAGACAACCGACGCTCTGACCATTGCCGGACCTGTTAATGCCGCCTCCGCCAGTATCACCGGCGCGGCTACGGTGGGGACGACGCTGGGTGTGACTGGATCAGTATCAGCAGGCAATTTAAACGTCACCAACTCGCCAATTCCGGCCAATGGCGTTTATCTTAGCGCAACCAATACCCTGTGTTTGGCAACCGCTTCAACGCTTAGAGCTACACTGACAGCTACGGGGCTTGGTCTTGCTACTGCGCCAGCCTCTGCTCTGTCGTTCCCGATTGGAACCGTGACGGCGGTTGGAATGACCGCTGCCACGGCCCATCTTGCTGGCAATGTTTCGACGCTAAAATATGGCATCAGCGACGGTGGCGGTGATTTTGGTGGTGTTCATGTGTTCAACATACACGACGGAACGTATTCAAGCAGCGAGGTAGGATTTTTTACGGGTAAAGGTGGTGTTAGTGTTCCGACGCAGAGAATGCGTATTGATAATCTCGGCAACGTACTTTTTTCAACACCAAGTACTCCTCCGACTCTTGCAACCAATGGGCAACTTAGCATAAACGCTACCAGCAATACAAACCTGCGATTTAGCTATCGCGGATCTGATGGTACAACCCGAGTCGCAAACCTCACTCTCGCCTAATTATATGACTATCCTCTGGATCATCGAACGACTTTTCTGCAAGCCCGTAGAAGGTAGCAATCCCGATGTTGTAATTACCGCCGACTGGCGATGCAATGGCACCGATGGCCCGTACAAAGGCACCTGCTACGGCTCAGTGTCGTTCGCTCCTCCGAGTGATTCGTTCACTCCTTACGAGGATCTGACGCAGGAACAGGTGCTGAACTGGTGCTTCGCCAATGGAGTCGATAAGACCGCCATTGAGGCGAACGTGACGCAGCAGATCAACAATCAGATCAATCCGCCCGTTGTGACGCTGCCGTTGCCGTGGGTGCCGGTGCCGCCTCCGGTTGTGGTTGTCCCTCCGTTAATCGAGCAAGCTGTGCCAGTTTTGGTTGCCAATGACGCCAGCGTGTCCGATGCTCCGGCGGCATGATTAAAATTGAACTGACCGTCGAACAAGCGAATACCCTGCTGCAACTCATCGATATCGCCATCAAGGCTGGCGGTTTCCAGAATGCAAAGGTCGGAGTACCTCTGGCTGAAATCATTCTCGAAGCCGCCAAATCGCAGGCTCCAGCAGCTAACTAACCATCACGATGACGGACCACCACACCTTCTTTAGAGACATCTCAATTGGTGTCGGTGGTCCGATCATCGGCATTCTCGGGAACGCGGTTTTATCCGATCCTCATCTCAAGACTGTATCGTTGGGACTTGGCGCACTCGCCGCGCTTCTCACTTGCGCAGTCAAAGCACTCGAACTGTATCGCAAACTAAAAACAGAAAAATGAACTCCAATCTCTCTTCTCTTCTCCGCCATATCTTGACCGCTGCCGGTGGTTTCCTCGTCGCCAAAGGGTTGGCCAGTGCTGATCAACTCGCTGAACTTGTAGGCGCTGTCGTAAGCATCGCTGGCGTTGGCTGGTCTGTTTACAACAACAAGAAAGCCGCGAAGACCGACGCTCCGAAAGCTGAATGAACTTCTTGGCCGACTTGGTGATGAAGCTGGTTATTTGGCTTCACGCGCTGACGAAGCAGGATGTCTCAAGTGAAGATGCGAAAAATCAACCCGATCTTAAGCGCGGTCTGCTTGCTCGCATTGATGAGCATGAGCGTGAGCTGCGCGAGCCGGGTGATTTACGTCCCCCACGGTGAGCCTGTGCGCCTCGCTGAGAGCGTTAAGGCTAAGGTTTGGGTCATTGACGCCAACGGCAAATCGGTGCGTAGTAATAACCGCATCATCATCCACGAAGGCTGGTATGCACTACCAAAGGACAAATGAGCAATAACGCACCGTATAAAGGTTCACCCGCCGTCGGTGGCGGAAGCGGACCTTACAAACAGTCGCCGCCTCCGAAGCCTCCGGTTAAGCCAAGTCCGAAGCCGGTTCCAAGTGGCAGCGGACCTTACCGTAAGTGATTCAAACGAAAATCCCCCGGCGGTAATAAAAACCATCGGGGGATAATTGTTTCTACGCGTAAGGTCAGCGTCCTAACGACTTCATCACGTTGGCGACAAAGTCCTCGCTCTTGGCAGAGTTAGTATTGGCCGACTTGAAGCCGGGATTCGTCGCTTTCGAGCTTACACCGGGTTCGCTTCCACGATACTTCGCCAGTTCGGCTTTGAGGCGCTTGTTTATCTCCACCTGAGAATAGAGAAGCTCACGGTATTTTGGCGCGGCAGCGGCCCACAAGGCGGCCTTGGCGAGGTCTTCTTCGCTGTTCTCGCCATTGAAGATCTGTTGGGCGAGGTTAAGTCGGCCATTCAGCTCTGTGTTCCATTCCTCGTCGTTTTCACGCGGCTCAAAGATTTCAAGCGCACGGGCATTCTCGCTGACCTTTGTCCAAGTTTTATTGGCCGACTCCAATGCAGCGCGAGTGCCTTGCTCGTTCTCCTGCTGATACTTCGAGATGATCGAGTCGTAGTCAGCCTTTGCTTCGGACATCTCAGCAGACTTCTCGCCGTTAATTTCGTCGTACTTGACGATAAGAGCGCCAAGTTTCGCCTTTTTAGAGGGCGAAAGACCTTCGACAATGTCGTCGATCTGAGAGTTCCGGTAGTCGTTTTCAGGTGACTTGAGCAGGCCAACGAGCCTATCGCCATCAGTGCCGACGACAGACTTCATCGACTCGAACACGCCGGTAATCTTGCCTTCGTATTTCTTAACGAACTCAGGATGACGCTCGATATCAAGCAAGCGAACACGCTCAGAAAGCGCGTCACGCTCCTCTTGCAACGTCTTGAACTGCGCTTCGGCATTGGGATTGGCAACCTTGCCAGCCTTGAACTCGTCCAATTGTTTTGCGAGCTGCGCCTTCTCTTCCTTGATCTTACGGAAAGCATCAGCGGCTTTCGTAGACTTGATGGACTCAGGGATGCCAGAGTCATCAGTAGCCGAGGAATCCTCGGTAGCTGGAGCCTTCTGCTTTGAAGTGAACATCTGCTCGATATCCATCTCAGACCTACTGAGTTTGGAATTCGACTCAGACTTTGGCGTCGATGACTTCTTCTGCTTAGGCTCTTCAGTTACCTGAGAGGCAGAATTGGCCGACTCATCAGCCGATGCGGCGTCATCAAGAGTGTTTGCCTTGAACGCGTCGATGAACGAGTTGCCAAAGTCAGGCGGTTGCGTGGAGTGAATTACGGGGGAGTTGAGTGGTTCTTCCATAAATTAATATTGTTTTTCGAATGTTGCTTCAGGTTCTCTCGTTGTGTCGGTTACTGCAAGTTTTCGCAGGTTTTCAAGACAATGCGCGTAGCCAGCAGTTACACCGGCAGCAAAAACAATGTCAGATTCCTTGGTTCCGTTGGATGGCATTGGAATTGGCATCGACTCTGCGACGATGCGTAAAGCCATCCGAAGAAGCGGATTTTGCAGAATAACTGCAAGTTCTGCTGTTTGCCCCGAAGTTGTCCATTCGAGAATGTCTACCTCAGGCAACTGCATCAGGTTCTTTGCTGTCTCCTTGCGGTTCTTCGTCGAGCCTCTTAGCCAGTTGATCATACTTTGATTTCTTGTTTCGTTTGAGTTTGTGTCTTTCGGGAATTGGATCGAGAACGTCGTCTAGCCTCATCGGCTTCTCTTTGTTGACAACATCGCGCTTGGGTCGAATCACCTTCGTCACCTCAAGCAAGTCGGCCAACGGAAGTTTGATGTAGCCGCAATCAACATCGTTGATGCCGTACGAAACGACGAATTGATTCTTTGCGCTGTCAAAGAATGCACCGCACGGGAATACGACCGCAGGTAATCCCGGCCACCAGTCCTGCTGATTCGTGCCACTCAGGATTGGCAGCGTTGTCATGCGAACGATGCGGAATGGAGCCTTGGTTTCGAAAGCGTACGCACCCATGTAGTAGCGTCGCTTCTTGTTGATCCAAGGGAGAGAGCTATGGAAGAAAGTCCAATACAGACCGTCGGCAAGAATAGGATTCGATCCTCCGCGCACCTCTCCAAACTTCCATAGCGGATTGAACTCGTCGGTGACGTACTCCTGATCCTTTTCTAAACGCCCATTAAGGCGAACAACGACATGAGGGTTGGCCGAATACACCATGTGCGGAGCATTATCGTGGACGAAGTAGAGCCAGTTCTTCTCATGGCCATCATTGATCATGGCCTGCGCGTAGTTGTTGCCGTAGATCGTATCGAAGCGGCCTACGTTCAAGAACTGCTTGTCTAGAAGGAACATGCCCTGATGCGCGTATGACTTGAACGGTATGAACGTGGCGCAACTGACGCCGTACTTGTCGCCGAACTTGATGACGCGAGGGTCTTCAAATTGTTCGAGAGGGTAATGGGAGGTGAGCTGGATCAGAGCCTTCTTTGTGGCGCGAAGATCCTGACTCAGCTCGAACACGACAATGTCGTTCTTCTCGATGTAGACATCCTCGTCCTTCTCGCGCTTGTTACGGCAGCGACGGGCGAAGAGCAGGATCTTGCCATCCGGCTCCTGCATAATCGCTGGATTGAAGTAGTACGTCCCGGTTTCCTGCGGAAGGACGATCTTTCCAGTCTCCCAATCAGTTTGTTCGCACAGTTTGGGGACATCATTTTTTGCGTAGCTCATTAGAAACTCGGCTGCGAATTTGATTTCATCGTAGAGAGCGAGCCAATGATCGCGTTCCTCGCGGACCTCGGTCAGATGCTCGTCGTGTTCTTTGGTTCGAATCTCAAGTGTTTTGCGAAGGTCTTCGATTTCAGCTAGAAGATCCACCTGACCATCGCCTCCATTTGCAAATCGTTTGAGAGCTTTAAGGGACAGGCTTCGGATTATGTCTTTCATTATGGATGCGCAAATCAATCTGGAATCTCGGTTTCGAACTGGTCTGCCACCCTTGGAAGGATGGAGTAAGAGTTCAAAAGATGCCGTGTTTTGAAGTAAATTTGTAGATCAATCGGAGCGTAAATCTCCGTGTTTGTTTCGAGAAGCGGTTTCAACGCTTTTCTTCGAACGAGATAGGCGTGAGTACAAAGCGGATGGCAACGAAAAAGATTTTCAGCGATTTTTTCTTCAACCCTTCCGTTTGCGCAGCATGATCCAGCAAAAAGAATGTCCCAATCATTGGGAACATCTCGCAAAGCTTGCTCAACCTTTTCGCGCCATCCATCTCGAAGAACAATGTCGTCCTCAAAAATCATCCAGTAGTCAGCACCGCTTTCGTCCATCTCAAGCGCCGTCCAAAGCATGATATGCGACATTGTGCATCCGATATGCTTCGGACCAATTGACTCGGGGTTCTGAGGGTTGTCTTCTCCATACCTGATGGTTGCGACAAGCCCAGACTTTGCGCCGTTTAGACCATAGAAAAACCTGAACCGTTCGATTCCAGCTTTTTTAAGACTCTCGGTGACAAAATCAATCCGCTTAGATCCGCGCTGAGTGATGACAATTGGAATCATTTTTTAGTCTTCTGATATATTGAAAACACGCTTTCCTTGAGGTCGTACCGCTGAATCAACGTGCAGTATTTTTCAGCAAAACGAATCGCGGTCTGCGTAGATTCCCAGTTTACGTCATCCATCACGAGGTAACCGCCAACCTTCAGCTTCGGAAGCCAGTTGACAACGTCGCTCGTAGACGGCCATTCAGCGTGGTTGGCATCAATGTGAACCATGTCCATGTCTGGCAGGAATCGCGATGCGTCCCACGACGACATACGGCAGAACTGGATATTCTTAACGACCTGCGCACGGACAGTGTGGCCTACGAAAGCCTCGTAATGACCGTCCAGATCGAGAGTTGACCACCACTCTTGGTTAGCTGCCACCTCATCGTCGATGCAGTCCTCTTTCTTCCAAGAATCGATAGCGTAAACGGTTCCGCTGCCATTCATCTTGCAAGCCTTGGCAAGCGCGAGAGTGGATTTGCCCTCGAAAACGCCTACTTCAGCAATTTTCTGAGGCTTCGAATCGAGGACAAGCTTTCCAATCTGGAATCCTTTTTCAGCGTCGCACCAGCCGCCCATTTTCGGAAATTGATCGGAGATAAACTGCTTCAACAAGTCGTATTGATCGTTCATTTTGGGTGAATGTAGGTGACTGATTTTTTGAACATTGGGCCAGTAAAGACTTTTATGACCGTGGAACGCGGACAGCAAAGAGGTTCAGCGACAATGCTCAACGGTCGATACTGACCATTCTTGATGTCATGCGATACCACCGGATGCTCGTTCACGACAAGTGCTGACTTGTGTCGAGTAGAAATGATTTCCAGAATCCTTCTGCACTCCGAAAACTCCAAATGCTGGAGAACATCCTTGATGTGAACTAGATCAAATGATTCGTGGATGTCTTCGATGTTTCCGGCGCTGATATCGGTTCCGAGCGGAGCCTTTGACTTCGCAAATGCAGTGGCAACAGGACTGATATCGATGCCTTTGTATCTAACCCCAGACAGATCGATCATCGACATCAACTGCCAATCTCCACATCCGACATCCAAAATGGACTTGATCTTGTTTTCTCGGATGAACGAGTTGAGGAACTTGATGTATTTTGCGGCGTTTTGAGCGTGTGAACCCGGTCCTGAGCCACCGCTCCACTCGTCTGTCAGATAGATTCGATCAAAGATATTTTGAAGCATGCAGGCAGTAAGTGTTTTCGCGTTTTAGAATCTGTTCTTCAGTGAGTGCGCGCATTTTCTCGTCGTGATAAGTACGCCATAAATGAGCAATGACGCATCCGTCGAGCGAATGGATTCCTTCCCAATACTTCTCGGAACCGCAGTGCATAAATCCAAGCATTTCAAAATCAACAGACTTGGCTAGGCCGGGATTTTCCTGATGAATCTTGAGCGGATACTGAACAGAAATTTCATTCCATCCTCCTCCGTCAAACTCCTGCCATTTCTGAAGCCACTTCCATTGGAATCGGCTGTGCATCTGCGAGAACATGACCGCGTTGCAAAGGCCAATCGTCGGATCGTTATCGCAGAATTCACGACCAATGACCGTGTCGTGGTTCAGCCAATCTTCGGGAAATGGAGCAACCGTGATGGTGTCGGTGTCAGCGTAAACACCACCCATCGCGTACAGAACCGTGTGGCGAATCAGGTCGGCACGATGTTGATGCTGTGGAACATTGTTTCCATTCCACGTCTTCGGGTTTCCGATTGGCATCACGCGA
>Ga0304729_1000154_pt1 | contig 46242 bp, 73 predicted proteins | sample C_131016_MF_Meta_FD_190475 | JGI IMG/M metagenome (GOLD analysis project Ga0304729, IMG submission 190475) | Freshwater microbial communities from Lake Croche, Canada to study carbon cycling - C_131016_MF_MetaG (v2) (version 2) | ecosystem: Environmental > Aquatic > Freshwater > Lake | place... | reverse complement strand
CAGGTTCTATCCTTGGCCCACCTTCCCCGCTTTGGCTTGCCGTGTAACGGGGTTAATTTAAAACACTACCACTGACGTACCGCATAGTGTCCGAGGTAAGGCAAGAAAGCAAAAAACCCATTGGTGAACGAGCTTTAGGCTTGGTTGCCGCGAGATGCAGTGCCACAACACATACATCTAACTTTGACGAAGCCCGCTCACCAATGGGTTTGCAGGGTCGCTTTGTGGAGCTACAACGGGTTACCAAGCCGCTGTTGATTTGCATTCTATTATCGTTTTCTCATCTCTGCAAGTCTTTTCTTTATGTCATCAGGAATCGGTGCTGCTTTGTTCCAATCCTGCTGTATCTTCACCAAGGCAGGATCAGTTGCTTTGACCTGCTCAACCCCTGTAAAGCTCTCAGGAATCTCTGCGCCGTCCCATCGCTGCTGGTTAAGGTAGACTAAGGGAGCAGGGATAAAAGCACCGTCTGACTTGCGCCAAGCATCTGTAGTGACCATCCAAAGACAATGCTTGATGATCTGGTCTGCACAGCCATCGTACATACCTTTCTTCCACCTTGCCAAGCAGACAGACTTGCCGCCCTTGCGAACAGACTTAGGCCATGCGGCCCAGAATTTCTCAAACAAATCGTTCATCACAAATCCTTTGCTGGTTTGGCTTTTTGGTAAGTGTTCATTTGCTTGGGAGCAAGGTCTTTAACATGAGCGTGTTGCTTCATGTAACCTTTTTCCTTGCGAGTAAACAAAGTAGAAGGCTTGTTTTGCCAATCAAATGGACTTGGGTTCGTAAATTTCATGGATAGGTCTCAGCTTTCTTTGTGATGCAAGTTCAAGGGCAGTTGCTAGGACAGCAATTATCGAGGCATCAAGATCATCTGGCAGGACTACCCATTCCAGTTGATCTACTGTCTCTGCAATCAGCTTCCAAGCGAGGTTGGCTTCAAGGTCGGTGTGGTTCATAGCATGAGCCTAGCACCAAATAAACTTGCAGTCTCTAGGTGTAAACACCTATGTTTTTCTTTAAAAAAGCCGTTTACATTTGATCTCACTGCAACAACGCAGTTAATTAAAGGAACACAAATGAACATCTCAATACACCGTGTTGAATCAATCAAAGAATTCACGAACACTATCACAAGAGAAGACGGCACAGTCTTTTATGTCAAAACCTTGCGGGTAGAAGACAAGAACACTTGGTACGAAATTGCCTTGGTTTCTGATGACAAAGAAAACTTGGAAATCAAATGAACACTACAGCCCTCTCAATGGCCCGTAGGCTGTTCCAAATCGCAGGTGTACCTGCCAGTACCCAACGCCACAATATGCGCTCTTGGGTGCGCTCTGTGCGCCAATTGGGTGACAAGTGGCTGATTGCCAACCCACAGGAAAAGAAATGAACAACTCGCCAGCATTTCCAAGTGTTTTTGACCACGAACGAGGCATGACCCTGCGCGACTACTTTGCGGCAAAGGCTATGCAATCTTTGATAACCAACTTCTTAGCAAAAGAGTTAGATGAGGTTGACCCGCACGGATGGATGAAGGGCCTTGCCATGGATTCATACTCTATGGCAGACGCAATGCTGAAAGCAAGAGAATGAGCCAAGAAGCTTTTTATTACCAAGTTCAAATGCAAGAGGAATATGAAATGTCAAAAATTAAAGAATTTGCCCAAGAAATGCGTGAAGAGTTCTTGGCTTCAGAACAAGAATATTGCGTCTATTGCGGTGATGAAAAGTCTGAAAAGTATGACTGTTGTGGTGAAAACCACTATGCCAGCTTTGCAGATCTTGGTGAGGATGTGCAGACAGCAATCCTTGATGAGGAAATTAAACAATACGAGAAGGCCACAAAGTGAAAACCAAAAAACAAGTTATTGACAGGCTTCAAATCCTTGAAGGCATCACATTACAAATGTATCGCTTCCTTGATAGCCTTGTGAAATCAGGAAACATTGACGGTCAAATAGCCCCCTTGGTTGTAATGGCAATGAAGGAATACATAAATTACATCAAGGAGGAAGTATGAGCTTTTTCACCAACATTTTTAGCGGCAAAACATACACACAATTGGGCGAAAATACCATCATCAATGAAGACGGTAAAAGCTTTATCAAGGCTGGTTCCACTTGGATTGGCGATGATGGAGATTACATCCAGCGCCAGGGCCAGCACTTGGTCAACATCAACACCGGCACATCAGATGCCTGGGGCGATCCATTTAAGGAAAAGCAATGATTGAATTTTCACAATGGTTTTTTTCTCATGGATGGCTTGCTGTTTCGGCTATTGGATTTGCATTAACTTGGGAATATGGTTTAGTTGTTGGATATGCATTTGTCATTCCATGTGTAACTATTTCTTTATTGGGGAAATAAATGAGCATTGAACAACTGCTTTTGCTTGATGTAGGAAAGAAAACTGAAAAGAAAGGAAAGTTAACTTATCTTTCTTGGTGTTGGGCATGGGAAGAAGCTTTAAAAGCCGATCCTGCTGCAACATTTACAGTTCAGACTTTTGATGAGTATGGCCCTAATGGTGCAAAACGTACAGTGCCTTACATGGGCATTAACGGAACAGCAATGGTTTGGGTTACTGTTACTTTGTTTGGCAAGCCAATGACCTGCCAATTGCCTGTAATGGATCACAAAAACACTGCAATTACAAATCCTGATGCTTTTCAAGTAAACACTGCAATCATGCGCTGCATGACTAAGGGACTTAGCTTGCACGGTCTGGGTCTATACATCTATGCGGGTGAAGATCTTCCGCAAAAAAGTGATGAATCAATTGCTGTTAAAGGCCCCGCCCCTGTAATTTCTCCACGGGGTGGTATTGGCGATGACCTGCCAGATGAAATTAAGGAGTTCCTGCAAGATTTGGGAGGCTCCGTAACCGAGTTGGTTAAGAGTGGTAAGGCTTCTGAAGCTCTCGCCATGATTGACGAACAACAACTGGAGGCAGACCAAAAGGTCTATCTCTCTAATCAAATGGACGCACCTACCCGTAGTGCATTAAAGAAAGTAAAAAATGGCTGATTTCGACAATACAAACATATTGAACAAGTAAACCACTTGTGTTATCATTCAGATAAAGGAGAGAGTTATGAGCCTAAAACATCTGGGTGGTTGCAAACCAAAACCTGCCTTTTATAGATTTAGCATGTCATACGAAGTCAACCCTGAAACAATGTGTTGGGAATGGCTTGGGACTTTGAGTAGAGGAAGTAAAAAGCAATATGGCACTATCAAGGTTGACAAGAAATCTGTTGGCGCTCATCGTTATTCTTGGGAAATACATAACGAAACCAAAATTCCACAATCGATGATTGTGATGCACAAGTGTGATAACCCTAAATGCGTGAATCCAATGCATTTGGTTTTAGGGACTCATGCTGAAAACATGGTTGATATGGTTTCCAAGGGTAGGCAAGCAAAAGGTGCGTCTTTTCGCAATAGACAACCAGCGAAAGGGTCTAAAAATGGTTTATCTAAATTAACAGAAGATCAAGCAAAGGAAATTTTTAACGACAAGAATCCTCAACGACAAATAGCACAACGTTATGGCGTTAGCCAAGCCGTTGTTCACAACATTAAATCAAAGAAAACTTGGAAAGTAATACATGACTGAATATTCAAACGAAAATCGCGGCTCACTCTTTAAAAACGATAAGAAGACTGAAGACCGTCACCCAGACATGAACGGTTCAATCAATATTGATGGTACTGAATATTGGATTAGTGGTTGGAAAAAGGTTAGCAAAGCAGGATCAGGCTTTATTAGCCTGTCAGTTCGGCCTAAAGCAGAACAAACCCGTCAGTCTAGCGAGCCTACTAAAAGAGCTAAAGAACCGGACGATTTCTTAGACTTTTAATATGGAAGACCTAATGCCAATCTTGATTATCTTGTGGGTGTTTGCAGCTTGGATGACTCACATTGTTGTATGCCTACAGACAGCCTCTTGGGGCTTTCTGGTGGCAGGAGCATTGCTATTTCCTATTGCCTGGATTCACGGTACAGGCATCTGGTTTGGCATCTTTTAAATAACGGGGGGAAAGCGGATGCTGACAACAATGTGGGTTCATCCACGATCAGTGCAGCGAGTACCCCTACCTAATGAAAGAGAAACATGAACTTCAATCAAATACTTCAACATATGTTTCCCCGCTCTCGCAATACAGACCCAATCACCAGCTATGAAGCAGCAGATAATGTGACCTTTGCTGGTGAGCATTACGATATTATTTTGGGGTGCTTAACAAGATATGGCCCCCAAGGTAAAGATGGTATTGCAAATAAAACAAACCTTGATGGAAATCAAGTAGCCAGACGCCTTTCCGAAATGGAAAAGCTTAAATTTATAGAAACAACAGGCCAGACTGTTAAATCAAATGCCGGACGCTCTGAGCGCGAATGGCGACTCAAGGAAAATTACGATGCCTAAAACTCTTACCCTGTCTACAGATCTGATTAACGCTGTCTTGCAATATCTTGGCACACGCCCATTCCAAGAGGTTGCACAGCTTATCAATGGTTTGCAATCAGAAGCTGGTCCTCAAGTTAAGCCAGATGATTCAATCACGGATGTTGTTCAATGAGCTATGAACAAATAGAAATTGATGTAATCCGATGGGCAGAAGCTCGGAAGATTATTCCTAACAGTAGCCCGGAAACTCAACTGTTAAAGGCAATGTCTGAGTTAGGTGAACTTGCTGATGCAACAATTAAAAAAGACCACGAAAACATCCTTGACTCTGTTGGGGATGTAATGGTGTGCTTGATTAATTACTGTGCCTTACAAGACATTAGTTTAGTGTCTTGTATGCAAATTGCTTATGACCAGATAAAGAACCGAAAGGGCATTCTCATGCCCAATGGTGTGTTTATAAAAGAGTAAGGCCAACTGCTTGAACTTCACTTACCCGCTTTGACCAGCCTTTACCAAAAGTAGGCCAAGTGGGTAAGTCCATCATGAATGACAGACGCCGCTTTGAGTAGTCCTCAATTAACTGTTTTGAGTCAAACGCTCGTACAGCCGTTAAAGTATTTGGGCCTATGCCGCCATCAACTTCAACCCCAACACATGCCTGAAGCAGTTTTACAGCCCTTCCTGGGCCACTGTTGATTGCTGTATCAAAAACAATGTAGTCAATTGCGCTTGGTAAGTCATCACCGGATACTTTGTCCCAATACTTTCGCTTGTACAAAGGAGCCACATCATCAGGTGTTAAAGCTCGCATGGCTTTTTCATCTACTGTATGCCCTACGAATTCTTCCCATACTGCTTTTGTACAGCCAAGGTTTGTCATTCCACCGGGGTCTTTTTCGTTAAAAACAAATCCACCTTCGCTTTTTAAAACTTGGGTAAATGCAGTTTGAAAATTTTTATTCATGATGTTGGGGTTGATTGGTGGAGGAGCTGGTCTTTGTTCTGGCTGCTGGCGCTGGAGCCAAAGTAAAAGGCAATGATGCCCGTCCAAGCTGTGCCAAGTGAGCCAAGCATGATGTCAATCTGAGGGGCGTGTTGAATCTGACCGTACATCAGGCCAAACAAGATGCCGAAAAATCCAACCGTGACGCTGATGGCCAAAATGGCAGGCAAATAGCTTTTAGTTGCAACTTGCATATCCCGCGCAGACTTACGATCTTCTGTGGAAATTTTTGCAAAGTCCAAACCCATCTCTTGCGCTCGAGCCGCCATAGCAACTTCGGCTTGTTTGAGAGACATGATTTGTTCGGCGGATAACTTTCCGCTGTCGATTGTGGCTTGAACGTCTTTGGGGTCAATGCCGATAGCTTTAGACACAGCGTCCACAGCAAGGCCAGCCAAAGGGCCGCCAAGGGCTGTAGCGATAGTAGGTGCAACTTGTTCAAGCCAATTCATATTACAACCTCATTTTGTAAACGATAAATTCAAAAGTGCCCCAACAGATCAGGCCACCAACTATGCATCCAGTCAGACCATAAAACAAACCTTCGACCATTTCTGCAAGTTGTTCTCGCTTGTGCTTTGCAGCCTGCTCTGCTTCTCGCTCTTCGCGCCTGCGGTTTGCCTGGATCATGTTGTACTCGGCCTGAATGGCTTCCCATACATCGCCCTGGCCTGAGTAAATGAGCTGCTCTTTGAGCTTCTTTTCTGCATCTCTGAGCGCCTTGGCCTGCATCACAGTGTCCAAGGCTTGACCCATATCTGAACGCGGCTTCTTGCCCTTGTCTTGCAGCGCAGCCTTGGCCACGGTGTCGCGCATCTCAAAAAACTTGATCAAGTCTCCGCTGCACTCTTGCAAGTCCTTGCCCATCTGGATGGCTTCTTACACACCAGCAATGATGCTCTTGGCTAAAGCAAACGCCGCACTGATCGTAATTGGGTCGATCATTTTTTTTCGACTTTTTTCCACTCAAGGCAAACAACTATGCGGTTAAAAACATCGCCTGTCCACATCCAACGAATGCATCGATACTCTGCCGTGTCAATCAGCAAAGCAACGATTGATGCAATCATGACTTTCCAATCCAGTGGCTGAAATAACCAACAGCACTTGAGAGCGCAGACACAATGGCCATGCCAGCCCAAAAGCCGCCGCGTCCCTGGTTTGCCAATGCCAACAGCTTCTCGACGTTGGCTTCCATCTTGTCCATCTTCTTTTCCATGTCGTCAAATCGGCGCTCGTAGTCTTGGACCTTTTGCCAAAGAACACCGTACCGCACTGGATCAATCTCAGGCAAATGCATTTTTACTCCCGTTACTCAAGTAGCAAGTTGTTATTCGATGCGGCTTGCATGATTACCCAATTAGTGCCGTTGGACACCATTGTCGCCCAATTGCCGATCACATTCAAGAGAATTGCAGTTCCAGCCGTTGTGCTGTCAATTGGCACAATGTTGGATGACGCCGAGTTGACCAGCTGCGCTTGCATATTCTTGACCGTAATCGACCGGCCAGTCCAAGACGACGCTGCGGGAAACGTCAACGTCAAGGCCGAGCCGGTCTTGTTGTTGATGATCCAGGTATCCGTGTTCGTGATCGTGTAGTCAGCTGTCTTGGTCAGGACCGTGGACAGCGGCACATAGTCCGTATTGGCCACAGCAGCGCTGATGGCCGTGCCGTTGCCTTTGAGCAAACCGGTAATCGTGGTGGTCAGCGTGATGGCTGGCGTGGTGGTCGAGGTGGCCACAGTACCGGCAAAGCCGTTGGTAGACACGACAGACACACTGGTGACCGTGCCGCTGGTGGCTGGCGCTGCCCATGTAGGAGCGCCGCCCGTGGTGGCCGTCAGCACTTGGCCGGTCGTACCCGCAGCCGTAGCCACAGGCGCTGCGCCTGCGCCGCCGCCGTAGACCACGCCGTACTGCGTCAATGCGCCCGAAGATGCCCAAGTCGTGCCGCTGGCAAAGTAAGGAATGCCGCCGCTAGTGCCTGCCACTGTCAGCGCAGGTGTAGTCGTTGCCGTGGCAACCGAGATGATGCCGCCGGTAAAACTGACGCTGGTGACCGTGCCAGAACCTTTACCGTTAAACGTGTTCCAGTCAGTCGAGGTCAGATAGCCGTTAGTTGTCGTGTTGGCCGCAGCCATGCTGATGGCTGGCGTTGTGCCACCTGAAGAAACGACAGGAGCCGTGCCGGTCACTGAGGTGACAGTTCCCGATCCCTTGTTGTTGAAGGTGGTCCAATCTGTCGAGCTCAAGACACCCCGATTGGTGGCCGAGGCAGTTGGAACATTCAGCGTGATGACCGGTGTTGTCGTACCGTTGGCCACCGTCGATGTCAGGTCAGTGCCGGTCGTTCCCAAAGTAAGCGCGGCTACCGATGTGACTGTGCCTGTACCGTAGGCCAACGCAGGAATGTCGGCAGCCACCAAAGCCCTAAACGTAGGCACAGCAGCAGCGCCCGTTGTTGGGCCCGCCAGCACGAAATTGGCAGTCTTGGCTGCATAGGGGTTCTTGGTGTCGCCGTAGCCTGCTGCAAGGCTGATTGCAGGCGTTGTGCCGCCAGATGACACCACGGGTGATGTGCCAGTGACTGAGGTCAGCGTGCCGCCTGTTGGAGTTGTCCAAGTTGGCACACTAGCGCCGGAGGAGGTAAGCACCTGGCCAGATGTGCCGGCCAGAGAAAACGCATAGGCAGTGCCCGTGCCGTAAGCAATGGCGCCGGCCGTAGGTGTGGCCGTGCTGTTTGTGCCGCCAGATGCAATTGGCAATGCAGAAGCAAGAAGCCCATCAAACGTCAAAGTGCCGTTGATTGTCAGATCGTTTTGGACGGTTTGGTCACGGCCAATTTCTAGGTTTGAATAAGCCTGGTTGGTTCCATAAACTCCTGTTGGATCTTTGATCATGATTCTTTGACGTCAGATAAAAATCATGCGGGCAGGTCGCGCGTTTGTGCAGCCTGATAAGCAGCAATCACTTCAGCAGTATGAATTGATGCTGCAATTGCTTGCACTTTGGCGTCTTCATCAATTACGTCAGCACCAGGCACGACAACGTGACGGTGGAACTTACTGCTGATTTCTTTGCCATCTTCTTTGATAGTGGTTTTGGTGCGAACTTGAATGCAACCGTTTTCAATTATTTCAATCAAGTCAACAAAAACAACTTTTTCTAGCGACATAATATTTCCTTGTTTCCAGCCTGACTATCCAGTCAGGCATTAAGATTTCCAGTTGTTCGAACTGGTACGGTTATGCGACAAAATAACTTCCCGCAATGTATAAAGTTTTTCCACTTAAATCAGCATTGGTTGCCCTTACAAACCCAGTTTTATAAGGCCTTACTGTTGTAGAATTATCCAGTTGCATTAGTTGAATAGCAGAACTGTCTGTCAATGAGATGAATCCACCAGAACGTCCAGATGAATTAACTCCTGAGTCAATTATAGCCGGAAGGCCCCCAATCAAAGAATTAGAACCATCAGCCGTTGCTGGATATACAAGCGCCGCTTGCCAAAAATACATCCTGCCTATTTTTGTATATGTCCCCCCTGGGGACGTAAATGTTAACGATGCACCAGAAGAATCTATGGGGGTCCATGTACCTTCGTCATTTGGGCCTGTTGTATCAAATGTTCCAGTTGCAGCTAAGTTAATAATTTGTGCAGTTCCAACAACTGCAATGTTATTTGCCGTGATTAAACAATTTGTTGCCAAAGCGCCAATAGTGATGCCAGATGTTTGGTATCCATTGATTGTGTTTCCTGTTATTGCAAGACCAATTACTCGAGTGGCAACAATGCCGTTTAAAGCGGTAACAAGACCAGAAGATGAAATAAAATTTCCGCTGATAGCCACGCCTTTGACGCCGCCAGCAACCGCAGAACCGAGTATGTAGATTCCGTTTACTTGGCCTTCTAAATAGCACCCTGTAATAGCACATGACCCAGCGCCAGATGAAGTTGTACCTCCATCATCTAAGTAGATACCAGCAAAAGAATCCCCCTCAATATCGCATTGTTGAATAGAGTTACCACTGCCTCCCCCCATGTAAATTCCCGCGCCAGATACGGTATTTCTAGCGGATACACCCGTTCCAGTGAGACAAACCGCGCTGGCTACGTTGCTGTAAATTCCATACGTATACCCTGTAATTGTGCAGCTAACAATAGAATGTGAATATTCTGCAAGTTTTAGCCCAATATTAAACCCGTGATAAGTTCCTGTTCCAGTAGGTTCAACCCGAACACGGGAAACTACGCAATGCGCTTTTAAAACGTTAACCGCTATCGAAGTAGGGACTACACCTGAGTAAGGTGCGGACACTACAAAATCAGATAGTTTTACGTAAGTAGAATTTATTGTGATTGCAGCGCCTGAAAAACCAGCCGCAAAGGATAGAGCCGCGCCATTTTCCCCAAACAAATGAATTGATGCGGAAATTGTTAACCCCGTTGACCCGCAGTAATAATTTCCTGCGGGAAGAAAAACACCTGAAAAGTTAGCTTGAGCAGCCGTAATTGCAGCTTGAATTGCTGTGGCATCGTTTGTTGTGCCATCACCTATTGCGCCATAATCTTTTACGTTTACAGGCGCTCCTGTAATCATTGAATAGCTTGCTTTTGTAAGTGCCATGTTAGTAATCCTTAAACAATGTAGAAACCTGCCATATAGATAGTCGCGCCACTTAGTTCTACGTTAGTGTTGCGAACAAATCCAGTTTTATATAGACGCACATTTGTAGGGGTTAACTGCAAAGTCTGCACAAGTGAAGCTAATGTTGTCGCGGTAATAAAACTACCTGCCCTTCCTGGTGAAGCCCCTTCAGAAATTGTAAACGGCAAGCCGCCAATTAACGAATTTGAAGCGTTAGCTGTTACTGGATAATCAATATTAGTCTGCCAATAAACAGCACGTCCAATTTTCGTATAAAAACCTGTTGCGGTTACAAAAACCAAACCTGCCCCACTAGCATCAGTTGGAACCCAAGTACCTTCTTCATAGTCAGCAAACAACTCACTTGTACCTGTACCAGGTGTAGCAGAAAAATCTACGCCTTGGCCATTTGCAACAATTAAATTACCTGTGGTCAAAGTGAGTTGCGCTGCGCTAATTGCACGGCCAGCCGTCAAATTGGCAACGGATACCTGTTTGGTTGCGCTGCTTTGGACAATCGGCAAAACTTCCGTACCCGCCAATGGCGTAGTAGCGGAAATTAATGCGGATATTTTACTATTACTCATGGAACAAGATTTGTAATGCTTGTCACAGTCCCACCAGAAATAATTACTGTGCCAAAACTATAAAATTTTCCTGTTACAGTGCCAGTAAATAAATAAGTTCCAGTAGGAACTAACACTGCTTTTGGATTACTTGCTGTCCATGCTGCTTGAAAAGCTGCCGCATTAACTGCTGCTGTAAAACTTGGATCAGCGCCAAAATCCATCACACTAACAGTCTGACGCAACTTAGCTTGCACCGTAGTTGCCACAGCGCCAGTGCCAGAGGAAAGGTAGCGAAAGTCCTGGCTGTCGCCACTTGTGTTTGGCAGGCCTTCTTTGTACTTGACCAGGATCACGCTACCAAGAGGAGCTGCTGACGTTGTGGTCAGAGTCGTGCCGCTCAAAGTGTAATCAGCGGTGGGCACTTGAGTCACACCATTGGTGGAAATGTCCAAGTTGTACAGCGTGCCAGGATTGCGAGTCAGGGTCCAGTTGACCGTCGAGCCATTGCCAATAAAGGTGTCCGCATAAGCCGTCGAATACGCCACGATGCTGGCCAAAGTACCAGGGTCAATGTTGGCCAACCCATCACCAGTTGAATTCCAACCGATAAGCTGATTGGCATTTGGATCGGGAAGCACAGTGTTGGCCGTGGACGACAAAGGCAGGCGAATTGAGCTGTCGACTCCGGTCTGAATTTGCTGGATCTGAATGGTTGCGCGGTCAAGCGCATCATTGATCACATCAGGGTAAAAGCCGCCCTGGTTGGTCAGATCTGTTGGCTGCAGGTTTTGCACATCGCTGGTCATTGTCAGCGTGTAACCGCTTGGCAGGGCGCCTGCGGTCAGTGTGATGCTGCCACCAGGGTTGCTGTCCTGGTCTTGATTCAACGTGACGGTGTAGTCCGTGTTGAGCACCAGCGTGGTTTGCACATTGGTAGACACGGTCAACTTGACGGCCAAAACATCACCGGCCGCAAACACCTTGAAGCCAAATGGAAATGTAGTAGTGGCGCCATTGCCAATGAACGGCCCCGCCTTACGGATTGTTGAATTGATCGTCATTGACGGGACTCCTGGGAGATTGTTGGTAGGTTATACATGTGGGGTTTTGTTACGGGTACCTTATGGCTTGGACAGCTCACTGGCTTTGCCGGTGACCAGGCCGCGCACATAGTCCGCTTTGCTTGTGGGTTCGATCTTGCCGCGCTCGACATCGATGGCGTACCCAACCGGACGGCCAAGGACCGTCACCGGAATGCCTGTAGCCAAGCTCAACAGAGTGAGCACATCGCGCACGTTGCGCCCTGTGACTTCTTTGTCTGGGCTCACCACGTTGATCACAGTCTTGCCCACGCCAATGGTGGCCGCCTCAAGGGTCGACACCGACGGGCTGGTGGTCATGCGGTCATCGTAGGGCTTGTCATTGAACGCAGTGGTAAGCGCAGTATAGGCAGCAGTACCAAACGGCAACAGAGCTGTGGCGCCCTTAATCTGGGAGCCAAAGAACCACTCAGCAAACTCATCGAGGTAGCCGTCGTCGTCTTCATCATCCCAGCCGCCGCCCAGGCTGCGCACAATGGCGTCTGCCAAAATCATCGGCATGGCAAAGCCCAGCATATAGATCATGCCCAGCTTGCCCTTGTTTCCGCGCCAGCCCATGTCCCTGAACACCTTGATGAACTCGTTGGAATTGAGGTTGGCCAGCATGTTGAAGTATCCAGAGAACTGAATCAGCGTTTTGTAGAACGGTGTGCCCACTTCAAACGCGGCCACATCTTCTGGTGTCAGGCTGGACTGAGTCAAGCGCACAACAGCATCAGCGCGGTGCACAGCCTCGCTCATTGCCTGCTTGTCGCTGGTATCCTTGCCAGACTCTGCCATGGTTTGGTTGAAGGTCGCTGTCCAGGTGACAACGTCGACCTGATTCTGGAATGCCGACTGCAAGAAGTAGCCATGATGCTGGGCCCAAGACTGGACCTTGTCAAACTTGCTTGGGTTGAGCAGCAACTGGTTCATGGCGTCCTGCATGTCGAACACCTGGTTGTGCAGGCGGTCGGCCATGAACTGCGAGAGCTCGGCCACTTCTTCTGTCACTTTCTGGGTGTTGCCCATGTACTCAAACAAAGACGACTTCAAATAGGTCGGCTTGACTTTGAGCATCGATGGGAAATAGCCGGTCACCTGCTGCAATGCGTTGGTGATGTTGGCAAACATGATGCTGATGCCGGTGCGCGAGCGCACACCAGACCAAAACGTGTCGATTGCTTTGAACTTGCCCGGCTCGCTGGTGATCTGACGAGCAGAGCGGTTTAGCCAAGGGATCAGCATGTCCTCGACCGCAGTCGGATCGACGCGGGTAAGGTTGTCTGCAAAGTCGCGCTTGCGCAAGATCTTCAGCGCATCTTTGATTGCCGGCTGCACATGGGCAAAGCGGATCACATCATCGATGTGCTTGGCGCCCAGTCGGACATCGAGGGACAACGGCTTGTTGTACTCGACGCGGCCCTTGGTGAATCCCATGCCGGTGCTTGGCATCGATTGGCGAAAATCTGACTCGAGTTCTTCCATCTTGGCCTGGCGCTGCGCATCGCGAACAATGAATGGATCTGTCTTGGCAGGCACATAGCCACCGCGATAGGTTCCAAACGGGGTCACAACGGGCGTTGCCGACACTTCCTTGAAGTAGTAGCCAAAGATGTCTTTGTGGGCTTCCTGGGCCATTGGCTTGAGCTCTTCGTTCAGATCCCAGACGGCCTGCGCAAAGTCGTAGTCGACCTTGGTCAGCTTGCCCTCGGTAATCATGCGCTGCTCAAATGCTTTCCAGTTGGCGGTGTCGATGCTGCCGTCCTCGCGCTGCGTTGCCCAGCCGCGGCCAAGCAGGAGCTTTTTGAGGTTGGAGTCGTTGCCGGTGTGCAGGATGGCGCCAATGAGCTCGGCCTTGCCGATGCCGCCGTTGCCGTCGCCAAATGTGTAGTTCAGCTCGGGCGCGTCAATCTTGCCCACAGGCAGGTCCAGCTTTTGGATGAGCTCAACGTACTGCTTGACAAACTTGTTGCGGTCGATGCGGTATGCATCCAGAGCTGTACGCACAGGGCGCCAGATGTACTTGGTAAAGGCGCCAGGGCCATCAGGTCCATCGGTGGCATCTGCCCAGTGCTCGACGCGGCGTGTGATCGCCTTGCCTGCGTAGAACTGACGCACCGCCCGGTCCTTGGTGGTAGGAGCTGAACGCTCGCCGGCAACCTCTGCAGGGATGCCAATCACTTCCAGGCGCGCATTGAGCTCGGTGACGATGTCATTGATCGCCATGGCCTTGCCTTCGATCATGACCTCGTTTTCGCGCTTGGACTGGAACCACAGCGCCTCGACGGTGTCGCGCAGCACACGGAACTCGTCCATGGTCAGGTCGGTGTACAGCTTGCTGCCGGTGGCCGCCTGGATGATCAGGGGCTCCATCTCAGCAAAGAGCTCGGGGTTGTATGCCCGCAGCTTCTCGATGTACTCGACGGGGTTCTTGCCCTTTTGGCCAAGACCGTAGTAGGCCAGGATCGAGCGCGAGGCGTCGACCAGGTCCATGTTGCGAGTCTTGGACAGGCGCTCGTCAGTTCTAAAGAACTTCTTAAACCCATCGACTGCCTTGCTCACTTCGTTCTGAGCTGCCACAGCTTCGGCCGCGAGCTGGTTCTGCACCAGTTGGTTCTGCTTGGCTTTGGCCGCATCTTGCGATTGGCCCTTCTTCATGAACTCAGTGGCCTGGCGCGCGGCCCTGGCTTCGGCCAACGAATACTCGCGAGCCTTGATCTCTTTGATTGCCTTGCCGTTGATGATGCCCTTGGCCACTTGTTTGGCAGCTTGCAGCATTAAGCGCACAGGCTGGGTGGCTTTGGCCAGATGACGCAGCTCCACGGCCACAAACCGGGCGCGTGCCTCGTTGTGCAGCGCTTCCTCGACCGCCAGCTCAACAGAGCGCTGATCGTTCATGTCGCCGTACTCTTCAAGCATGCGCTGATCTGTGCGCTCGCTGATGGCGTCCTTCAAAGGCTTGGCCTCCATCAGCGCGCGGACCATGGCATCACCGGAGGTAAAGCCAAAGATCTCGGCGGCCTGGTCGGGGTGGATGGCGCTGTCAGTTCCCAGCATGCCGTACTTGCCAAAGCCCAAAGCCTTTTTGATGGCGCCCACGATTGGGTTGTCGCCGTACATGGCTTCGATCTCAGGGATCGACAGCTTGACCGGATTGTCCACGGGCGTGCCGTCCAGTATGCCGCGCTTCAAGAATTCCATGGCACGGTACACCGGCTGGTTCTTGATCTCTTCAGCCACTTCCGCAGAAACTTGCTTGCGGATCACATCGGCAGTTTTCTGAATGTCTTTCAAGATCCGGCTGCGAGCATTTGACAACCATTTCATCTGACGCATGGTCGCCTTGGTCAGGTCAGTCACAGAAGCGTCGTGAGCCTCGTTCATCATCTCCTGGTAGGCAGCCCACTCGCCGTCTTCCATGCCGCTTTCTTGCTGGGTCTGGTACAGCGGCATCATGTTGCGCACTTGCTCGGCTTGCTTGATCTGCTCATCGCTGGCCAGCATGCGGTCCATGACCTGGCGAACTTCGCCGGTCAGCAACGGCAGGTCGACGCCATTCTCTGCTTTGTATGTTGCGTTTAAGTCATCGCGGATCGACTTGTACACCCGGCGCAGCCAGGATGAGAACTTGTCAAACATCGATTGCTGCTTGATGCTTGGCGCCTTGCCCTCGAACAAGTAGATCTCATAGTTGTAGGCAAAGGACTCATGAGCCTTGCGCTTCTCGTCGACCGACAGGTTGTTCCAAGTATCGATGTCAGGCACGCCAAAGAACTCGAGCAGTGTGTCTGCATCGGCTTTGATCTGCGTGGTCGCCTGTGACATTGTGGCCATGCGGAACAGCATTTCAACGTAGAAGTGCGAAGTCTCATGCGCGAACGTAGAGAAATCGGCCTTCTCGTTCAAGATGGTCGTCATGCGCTTGGGGTCAAACCCACCGCGCGCAGGCTGTGCGTACTGGCCAGCAATCTGCTCTGCCTCGAGCTTGGACTGCTGCTTGAGCAAATCAGGCTGGCCAACTTGCTTGCGTCGTTTCTCGTTGCGCTTGACCGCGCGGCTTTGCTCGGCCACTGCGTCGTCGTACTCTGTGAAGCGCTTGCCGTCGGTCTTCTTGTGCCATCCGGTGTAGTTGTCATCCAGCGCCATAAATACGACGTCTGGCTGGCCATCATTGAACTTGGCAAAGGCTGCCTTGTCCCAGTCCTGCGGTGCTTGGTCATCGGACCAGGTCAGGCGCGAGGTGGCCACAAAGCCGTGAGCTGCGTAGAACTCGGGAAGGATCGTCTCGAATGCATCGAGCTTGGTTCCGCCGGCAGCAACAGCCAGCTCCATGACAGAGCGGCCGGCGCCACCGGACGAGAACACAGAAACGATGTCGCCATCCTTCTTGACGGCCACGCCAGACTTGCCGTCTTCAGACACAAACAAGCGCATGCCGGCGTAGTCTTCTGCCGGGTAGACATAGACTGCAGCGCCCACTGCGCCGCTGTTGGTTTTGCTGGCTGTGATGGCTTCGGCAAATTTGCCAGCATTTTCAGTGCCTGCTGCCAACTCATAGAACGTTGGTGTGGCAATGCCGTTGCCGCGGTATGCACGGCCAAGGTTGGCGCCAGCTTTCCACTGCTCTACATAGGTAATCCCAAGGCTTTTTAGAACCCGAGGTTTTCCGCCATCTGTTCTGCCTCGGCCCGTGTAAGACCAGGATTGTTTCTCATTGCCGACTCGATTGGCCCGAGCTGTTCTTGTTGCAACTGCTCCAGCGAAGAAACGCTTCGCTGTTTGAGTGAATCCTCCAGCCTCGACCGGCTGCCCTTCAATGACAGGCGCTGTTTCATCCTGTAGTCGTGCTCGTCTTGATCGCTCATCTTTGGATTCCTTTTTGAGTGCGTTGGTGATTTTTCTTTCGGACACGCCCTTCTCACGCGCGACAGCCGCGGCCGCGTTCGCATAATCAGGTGCGTCCTCATCGCTGTACCCTTCTGTTGACTCTTCGTCAACAGCAATGTCCTCTTTGGCTGTTTCGTACAGGCGTTTCTCTGCGTACCAGAGCACGGCCTGAAGGTCGGCCATAGTCAGGTTGGCGTAAGCCGGATCGGTTTTGACCTGCTCCAGGATGCTGGAAAACACAGAGCGGATGTAGGTGCGCTCATGCGGGCCCACAGGGGCTTCCTTCTGGCCGTCCAGGTACTTGGCCAGGCTGTTGCCTGCCTTGCGCAGCTCGACGCCCTGTGCGCTCTCGTTGAGCTGGTTGCGCTTGCCTGGGTCCATCGAGGCTTCTTGGATGGCCACGGCCAGGGCATCGATTTCGGTGCTGGCAATGTCCACACCCACGATGTCGTTTAACCTGGCCTTCTCGTCGCCTGTGGCTGCCTTGACGGCGGCATTCAATCGGTCGGTGGCCTTGGCTTCTTGCACCGGCATGGACTTGATCAGCGTGCCGGTCCAGCGTCCCCAGGTGCGGACCAACCAGCGGTCCATGGTCAAGGAGTCAAAATTGCCGTACAGGTTGCTGAAAAATCCGTTGCCGATCTTGGGGCCAATGATGGATGCGCCCTTGACCTTGGTGTCTGCGTGCTCACCGCCTGGCTTTAAATCCTTGGCAATCGAGGAGATCTCGCCGACGGTGTAGTCGGTCAGCATAAACTTGCGCAGGTTGTCGATGCCCCACTCTTTGACCAGCTCGTTAAACAGGCCAAGCGAATCATTGATTGCGCCTTGTGCCTGGCCAGCCTTGAGGTCGGTCGGCATTTGCTTGTTGGCTTTGTAGTGACTGTAGGCAGCCTCGGCCAGCTCAAAGTTCTTGTCGACCTTCATGCCGTTGGAGGTGGTGGCCAAAGCCCAGACAAAAGCAAACTTGGCATTCTCGTTCGTGGCGATCTCTGGGTGGATCAGCGCCATGACGGCCAAAGCCTGACGGGTCTTCTCGTCGTACCAGCCGATGGCGTTGGCGTTTTGCTGCAGCGCAAACAGCGCATCCTTTACACCGACGCGCACCAGGTACTCGCTGGTTTGCTCGGAAGGGGCAGACACATCCACGCCGGCAGCAGAGGCCAGCTTTTGCAGGACTTCTTGCAGCGCGACCTTGAGCTCACGGCCCTTGTTCCAGACCTGACCGGTGGCAACCTTGAGCGCGTTCTCAAGTATTGCTGCCTGGTCTACGCCCTCGGGAATGTCGCTCTGTGTGATCTCGGCAACGTCATCGGCCTGCGCATCTTCCTGGATGTCAATTGCTGGCTCGACTTGCTTGCCCTGCTTGAGCAGATTTGTAGTCTCACGCGACCATGTGCCGTCGTTGAACTGCGACTTGACATCTGCCGGGTCAAACACCACGATCTCTTTGGCATCGGGCGCGACCTGGTAGATCACTCCGTCGTGGCCCTTGGCTTGGAGCTCGGCCGTGAATGCGTCGGCTGCCTCGCGGCCGCCGGCTTTGACTCGGGCCTTGTCTTCTGCTGTGGCGTAGTAGGGGTTCTCGAGCCGGGCATACAGCGGCATAATGTTGGGCGCCGCGCCACCGGTGCGCTTCTTCTGGCCAGAATACAGATCTGCCATGTCGGTGCTGTCGGTCAGGTACACGCCCGTGCCAAGCCAGCCACTGTCTTTGCGGTTGGGGTGATCAGGATCAAACGCGCTGACGTCGTCGGCCGTGCCGTGGTACAGCAGCACCGGCTTGCCTGCTTCGTCCTTGAACACGCTGTCGCCATAGAAGGCTTCAAATGCTGGTGTGTCTGTGCGAACCTGGCCAGCTTGATCAAACATCTCGGCCGGCGCCACGTTCATGTCGCGCTCGCTTACCACCCGATAAGGCATGGCAGCGTACAGCTCGGTGGGCGTCATGCCCATCTCTGCGGCCTTGACCACATACATGTCGCGCACCATCTGAGCATTTACTCGGGCAACGCTGTCCGGCATGGCCTTGGTGGCCTTGAGCTGCTCGAACATGTTTGTCTCGACTTCGTGCGCGGACGCAATGAACGCTTCTTGGTTGTCCTGCTTTGCAATTGCATCAGAGGTGGCCTTCTTGAGCTCACCGGTGATCTGCTCAATTGTTGCCTGCGCTTCGCGGCGCGTCATGTCCTCGCCCTCAATTCGCAAATCATCAATGATCTGCTTGCTGAATTCAGTTGGCGCAATGTTGGTCATGTACTCGCTGACCGGAATGACGATCTCGCCTCCGATCTCCGAGTTCAGCAATTGGTCGCGAACCGATGGGGAGATGGCCGCCAATTGATCAGCGATGCCAGATTGACGCAGCACATTGGCCTCGATGTAGACGTTCTCGATCGGGCTGTCTTCGGATACCTGGTTGATCCATTCCCGAAATGTCTCGGTGTCGCGCTCACGCACTTTGCTGGCAGTAGCCAAGACATTCATCTTCTCAATGATGGCTGTGCCCTGCTGCGCCCTGATGGCGTCTTGAATGCGCTGGTCGTAGTAGTCGGCCGCGGTCTGCATGCCTTTGGCCACGGTCACTTGTCCGCCTGCACCGACGACTGTTGCAATCAGGGTTTGAGCTGCTGCGCTTGGCCGCTCTTCAATGTAGGTGCTGAATGGTTTTTCTGGATTGAGCGCGGCCCATTCGTTCATGTCTTGCAAGACTGTGGCCAACTGTTCGCCAGGGATCTCGAGCGCAACCTGAGTTGCCAATGTTTTGTAAAAAGGTGTGCCTGCTTTCAAGTCACCGATCAACCTGTGCATTGGCAATTTTTCAGTGGCGTATTCAATGGCCGCCTGACTGATTCCATAGATCAACGACTGAGCAGTGGTCAAGCCTTTTTCTTTGGCTTCCCCATAGGCTCCGCCGCCAACAGGCAGCGTCATGGCTATCAATGCTGCAGCTTGGCCACCAGGCATGATTGCCAAAGGCAGCGTGGCCAGGTTTGCGCTCAATGATGCAAGGCCACTGTACACACCCGATTCCACAATGCCTTCACCCTTGGGCATCATGGCTTTGGCTTGGCCGCTGATTGATTCTTGATATTTGCGCAATCCTTCAGAGACTCGAGCAAAAGGATTTTCTGGCAGGATAGTGCCGGCCAAAGGCTGCGCAAATGTTGCGGCAATATCGACAGGCGCACGAACTGCACCAACCACGCCGGCACTTGCGCTTTGCAGGCCAGAGATCATTGCCTTGACGCCGCGCGTTATGGCTCCGTCTGTTGGCTGGTATGTGTTGAACGTGCGCTCAGTGTCGCCCAGGTTCTGGGTGTCGTCGTGCGCAATGTTGGCAAAGTTCGGGTTCACCATGTTTTGGGTGAGCTTGGGTGATGTGTCCATCACGCTCACACCCTTGGCGATAGCCAGGCGGCGCTTGGCTTCGGTTGTATCTATTGCTGCCGGCGCCCAGTCTTCGTTGAAGTAGGCCTTCATGTCGCGCGACAGACGGATCTTCTCGCCCTCGATGTCGGCGTTGTTGAATGCTGATGCGTTCAGAGATGATTGGGCAATGGCTTTGCCTGGCTCGCGCACTTGCTGAAGCAATGCGTTGTAGTCTTGATTGCCTGTGCGACCTGGACCAGCCGGTCCTTCACCAGCACGCACGCGCGCAAGCAGTTCGTCCAATTCACTCATTGTTGGCCTTTCTTAATGAGCCATGCTTTGACAATTTCATCTTCCTTGGCGCCCAGTTTCTTCATGCTGTCGTAGAAGTCTTTGGGCACTACCTTGCCTTCTTTGAGGGTGCGAGCCTCGTAGGCTGGGATCTGATCGTTCCACATCGAGCCAATCGATACCCACTCACGGTTGGCCGAGCTGATCACGCGCTGGTAGGCTGCGCTGTCAGGTGTCTTGCCAGGGTTCTCTGCGATCCATTTGTTTGTCTCTTCAGACATGATGGCCACGAATGCGTCCCTCTTGTCCTTGGATGAGCTCTTGAGCAAAGCTGCTGGGATCGCATCTTGAAGCACTTTGGTGTCAAATGCTGTCTTAAACTTGCCGTTGTTTTGAACAATTGACAAGGCCATGTTTTGCATCTCTTTGATGCCGTTCGTGCCCAGGTCCAAACGAGTTACAAACCCGCTCTCTTTAAATTCTTTGACAAACTGCGTCGGGTCATTGACAGCCAAGTCCATCAAGATTCCGCGCGTCTCAAGTTCTTTGCGGCGCTCACCAGGACCGCCCTCGCGCTTGGCAAAGCCATCAAGCCCGGCCAATTGTCCTTGGCCCTTAGCCCAGTTGTACAGGTTGGCAGGAGCATCAACGATTGGCTTGCCTGGGTTCTTGATGATCCATTCCTGGAACGATCCCATGGCGGCCTTGTTGCCTTCGTCTTGCAATGCTTTGCGCTGTGTGTAGTTGTGCTCGGCGCGCTGCACTGTTGCGTCGCGCACCTCTGCAGAGATCTTGCCGTCCTTAAACATCTGATCAACGGATGACAATTGCTCCTTGAGCCCACCTTTGAGAGACATCGACAAGCGCAAAGAATCATCCTTGACGCCCGCGGTCTTGACCAGGTTTTGCAACTGGTCGACTTTGGTCGGGTCGATCTCTTTGGTCTTGATGGCGTTCTTGAGATAGTCGCGCGCCTGCGCTGCTTGGTCGTTGGCCACCATGCCGCTGACCACTTCGGTCGCGATCTGAGTTGTGGCTGCCAGAACCAGCTCTTTGCGCTGTGAGCTGTCTGCAGCCATGCCCATCGTGTCGGCCAGAGAGTTCATCTCACTGATTGCGGTGGACTTGTACAGGTTGTAAGGGCCAGTGGCCTTGCCTTCCTCGTCCTTCATGTTCCAGGTGCTGGCGTTGGCCACAGCATCTTGAACAGAGGCAGTCGCGCGCGCTTTGGACTCAGCCACGTTATAGACCCTGGCCTGCTGCATAGCATGCGAGTCGACCTGAGTCATGGCAGTTTGCAAGCGGCGGTTGGCCACCTGGTTGAACATCTTGCGCTGCATGTCAGTCGTCAGCGTTTGCTCGACCTTCTGCTTGGCTTCGTTCATGCTTTCGATGGTGGCCTTGCGCGAGTCCAGGGCAGGCTTGCCTACGGTGGCCAAGTATCCCTTCTCGGGATCGTAGATCGATGTGCGCAGTTGATCGGACAACAGGTTGTCTGCTTCCTTGGTGGCTGCATCATCAAGCTCGTTTTGAATGCGGTCTGCAACGGTATGCATTGCCACACCAGCTTGCATTGTGGCTTGGCCAAACTTCTGGATCTGTTCTGGAGCAGCATTGCGCATGGGCTCTACGCCCGGCGCCTGAAATGGAACCACATTTGCCGGTTGCAAATCTACGGTTGGGATGTCTTGAACTGGTACGGTTGCCATGTTTGTCCTTATGTGGTTTGACGCGCCAGCAACGACTCAAGAGATTTATCGCGGAACCAATTGGTGGCCAACGAGCTGGCGCTGCCAATCAGGCTTGTTGCAGCAGAACCAAATGGGCTGAGTGTTCCCGCGCTTGCGTTTAAATTCTGAGCCGACACGCCTTGCAGCAATGCTTGATTCTCAAAGCCCACGCCGCGCAGCCTGGCTTCTTCAGAAGCTCGCACAGTGTTGGCATTGATGGTCAGGGCGTCGATCTCTTTGGCAATGTTCTGGGAGGCCTCAACCTCTGCAGTGCTACCAACCCCCAGGGACACGCCCGATGCGGCCGTGGAGGCCCGTCTGGCCCCCTGCGCTTTGCCGTATCGCATGGTCAATTGGCCGACTTGGCGTTCGCCTGCCTGCAAAATGCTTTGAGCCTGGAATTCAGACTGCCGGGCATTGATCTGCGACATGCTTTGCTGAAACTCCAACGACAATGCCTGGCTTTTGAGTTGGTACTGCTGCGACTTGGCCGCATAGTAAGTGCCAATGGCAGTGCTTACACTGCCAATGATTCCAAGCATGGGAGCCATGGCATTCATTGACTTTGCTGCATCACCTGCTGAAAATGAACTGAATCCGCTGTCTTGCTGTGCAAGCATGCTGGTTTGCTGTGATCCAAAATCAGTCCCGTATTTCATTGCTGTTGGGCTTGTCAGCAATGTATCCTTCCAACTAGACATGGTTGATCTCCATAAGTGTTGAAGAAAGCTCCATGATTTTCATGTTCATGGGGCTACCTTAATTCTGCGATGCGTGTTTACGGGTACCTTTAGGAGCCTATAGACACTTCAAGCGTCAATCCGACCAGGGTCAGCGGCAAGGGGTCTTGCTGCCTGATGTAGATCTGGCCAGACTGCCCCCACGTTGGACTAAGAACCACCTGGATCTCTGCGTCCTTCAGTGAGGGTGGGCTGCCGTAGGGCTCGGTCGTGCGCTGCTTGGCTTCCACCAGGCTGTTGACGTCCGGACCAATGAAAATGCCAGACGATTGGAACACGCGCAGCCAGGCCTTGTTCACGTTCTTTGCCCGGCCTTGGCCAAAGCCATCGATGTTGACTGCCAGCGGCAGGGTCTGCAGGTCTGAGTCGTATTGCAGGCCAAAGGTGATAATCGTGCCGGCCCGCTCCAAAGTGATCGTGCCACCGGTGACGACGCGCTGCGGGTGCACTGCGCCGTCGACCAGGATGGACACGGTCTTGCCTTCCAGCCATGTGATGTTGCTCACGCTGTTGCGGGCAAATGACCAAGCTGTGGTGGCCGTGGCTCTCAGGCTGGCTGGAACGGTCTTGTCTGGCCTTACTTGGGCCACGGTGGTGGACGTAGTGCCGACGATCCTGCAGCGCACCTGAGTGCCGTCTGTGGCCGTCAAGACGATGGCGTCGTTGATGTCGGTCGTGCCTGGGAAAACAAACTGCGCTGTCGAGCTGGTGACCGTCAGGGTTTCGGCCGGCGTCCAAGCAGTGCCGCCTGACAAGGTCATGGTGACGGCGCTGGTGTTGTTCCCGTTGTAGGTGGCGCCAGAGTCAACAAAGAAGCAGTTCTGCAGATTTGTGATTGTGCGCGATGCCATGCGCTCGACGTAGCGCACTGTGCTGCCGTTGACTGTGCGCTTGACCACAACGTAGAGTGCATCGATCTCGCCTTCGGCCACGGCTGTGCAGCTCTCAAACACACCATCGGTGTCATGCTGATGCCAAGCGCCGATCTGTTGGTCTGGCACATAGGTCAGGCCCAGCAGCACGCCGTTGCTTGAGACAAACCACAGCAGCGGCCGAGGGGCTTTGCTGTAGCACATGTCCACAATGCTCAAGCTGTCAAACAGGTGAGCTGCTCGAATTGACAGGTCGCCGGTGATAAAGCCGTTTGATTGCCATGAGTAACCCAGCTCGCGCACATGGCCGCCGCGGGCTGCGCAGTAGACCAAGCTGTTGTTGATGATCGATGGCTGCACGTTGCTGGCGCCAATGTAGGACTGAGGCTTGACCGACACTGTGCTGGGTGTGAGTGCGTCAGAGTTGATGGGGCTCACACGCCATTCAGCAGAGCTTGTCAGCAGCAGCAACTGAGTCAAAGGGACAATGTGCCGGATGGTGTTGGCCTCGCGCGCGGCCACGCGGAACTTGATGCGATCGTTGTCCTTGATGGGCAGCGAGTAGCTCATGTCCGACTCTGTGCCCGACCTGGTCATCCACATGGTCTGCGGCTCCAGGGTTGTGCCGGCAAAGGTGCGGCGCTGCTCGGCATAGGACACGGCGCCAGGGTAATTGCCGGTGGACCCAAAGACCGTTTCAAAGATGGGCGGCGTGATGCCCATGTCTGGCGCGATGTTGTTGTCCACAAACGATGTGGTCTGCGTTTGACCAATGTAGCCATACAGCCCAGACTGGCGTTTGTAGATGTTGTAACGCAGGGCGCCAGTGACCGCCGGCCAAGTGATGGTGTTGTAGCTGCCGGTCACATACAAGTTGTTGATGGCGTTGCCAGCAGACGATGCGTTTGACTCATCGATGCCATTGACGGCCACGCTGGTGATGACGTAATAGTTGTCGATGTCGTAGATCTTGTTGCCGTATTGGATCTTGCCGCCACTGGTGAATGCGGACCATGCTGTCGAATCAATTATTGCGCCGCCGTTGTAATCTTTCAGGGTCAGCGTCGTGTCGCTTGGCTTTGTCTCGACGACATAAAACCCATCGACAAACTGAGTCATGCCGCCAACGCTTTTGACGTAGACCGAATCATTGGATGTGAGGTTGTGCTTGGACACGGTGGTGACCACCATGGGGTTGGCCTGCGTGATGGCTGCAATGTCAATGCTAAATCCTGCGCTGGGCGTCACGGTGACGCTTGCGGGAGGCGTGACCAATGGAGTGAAGCTGATTGTCGAAAGCACCCAGTTGGTGGCTCCTACTCGGCGCAGCTCGCGCGGTGCATAGTTTGGGTGCACCAATGTCAGGACGTCGGCCGACTGCACATAGTGAATGTCAAACAGATCGGCTTCGGCGTATGGGTTCGATACCTCATAAGGCGATGCGCCAGACATCACTGTCAAACCTTGTGTGTGAAACCGGAAATACCCTGCGCCCAGCTCAATCACCATGGTCTGTGTGGTCGAATAAGTGAATGGGATCACCCTGGTGCGTTTGGTGCTGTCCTTGACTTCATGCACAAAGGCAAAGCCAGCTCGGTTCTCTGCCGGGCCTTGCGGTGTGGCAATGAAGTTGCGCATCTGAGCTGCGCCGGTCTGGAACTTCACATCGTCGACGCGGCCAAACATTTCTGGCGACATTTCGCCACCAGCAAAAGATCGATTGAAAGTGCGGGTTTGTGCCATGCTTATCTTCCGGCGGTCCAGGAAACGATGTGCTCAACTGTGGTCTTGCGCTGATTGGCATCAGACATCTCGGCCTGTGACTGGTAGTCGGTCATCATTTGAATGCAACGCTTGGCCTCTGCTGCCCCTTCTGCGCCCTTGATGATGGGCCCGGCAAGCATCGATGCCAAGTGCCAAGACAAGGTCATTACAAACAGCGGAGAGAACTGGGTGCTGTCGGTCACATAGGCGTTGTAACGCAGCACAGCATTCTCTGTGTTGGTAAACAAAATGGCAGTGCCGTCTGGCTGCGTTTCAATGGTGAATGGCTGCGGTGCATAGCGACCTGCTGCAATCACTGGGCTGTAGTTGTGCGACCAGTATGGGGTATCGGTTGGAACAAAGCGAGTGCTGTAATCATCGGCCGAATCTTCAGGCAGCACGGACACAATGTTGAGCGCATCAGATGGCAAAGCGTATGCGTGCTTCCATTCTGGCCAGTTCATTGTGAGCTCTGCCAGCTTTGCGCGTCGAGCTGTGAAGTTCCAATAGCCCATCTCCAGCAATGAGTCGCGGGCAATGGGGTAGAACCGAGCGCAGTACTCTGCCTGGGCAGATCCCTCGTGTGGGTGAATGCTTGAGACCGTGGCAGTGTCGCCCAAGTGGCTCAGTGCCAAATTACAAATATCGACTTCGCTTGCCATTGAGGCCTCCTAATGTAAAAAAGGGGCCGTGGTTTCCCAGCGGCCCCTTTGACTATGGTATCCGACCTATCGGACTACACAAAGCTTCAGTCCGCGCCTGCACCAGCAAACTCGGCGGTCTGCTTGGCTTTGGGCATCCACTTTTTGGTGGCGCTTTTGGCGGCAGGTTTTTCCTCATCCTCTGGCTCACCATCAAGGTATTCCAGGTTTGTGTTGTGAGGACCGACGTAGTCAAACTCGACGCCTTCGGTGCGAAGACCGTTGTCAACGAAGCAGATGGTTTTAGCGCGTACTTTAGCCATGAGTTTTCCTTATCAGACCACAGTGAAGCCAGAGGCGTAGAACTTTTGACCGTCTTGGATGTTTATCACGACGTCAGCAGTCACAGTACCAGCACTATAAGTGCCGGAGATTGTGTAGCGGGCGCCAAGGTAACGTTGACCCTTAGAAGCGATCTGTGGGTTGATGCTCACAGCAGTGTTATAGCCTGCAACCAACGAGGCAGTAACAACAGCATCGGTGCTACCGATTACTGTTGGGCTGGACAAGTTGGCAGAAGCAGAGCTGATGACTTCAAACTTGACCGATGTGCCGCCAGTCAAGGCAGCAGTCACGGCAAAGTTCATGAACAACTGACGGCCTTCGCCCATATCGCGGGCGATGGACAAGTCGATTGTGTCGGTCGATACGGCAGTAGTAGTCAGTGCCTGGTCGGTCGAAACGCGGAGGAGTTTATCGGTGATCATGGTTCAATTCCTTTCAATGTTGGTTGACCGATTAGGACACGACTGCTTCGGCATTGATGATGGCATCAACGCGACGCAATGGAACGCCCAAGAAAGACAACCAGCTATACGGTGTACCGAATTGCGAGAGGCCTTCATTGATCTTCAAGACGTATTGCGACTTGTCCAGAGCAGCGATGCTCAAGCCAGAGTGCACGGTACGGTTCATGTAGAACGCTGCACGACCCATTGCCATGTTTGGAATGCGGTACAGCGAACGAGCCATGAGCTTGACGATGTTGGTGGCGGCAGTAGATGCTTGAGTGCCAGTCTGGCCGATCAAGTCAGACACATCGATGTTGCAGATGCGAACGACATAGCGCCAGTCTTTCACGACCAAGCCATTCTTCCACTGGTAGCGAGTTGCGTACGCTTGCAGACGGGTGCCGTCGCTATTGTACACGGTTTGCTCGCCCAGATCTTCGTGGATCAAGCCTGCTTTGCTGCCCTTGGGGAAGTGGCAGTAGCAAGTTTGGTCACCCCAAACGATCAGGTACACAGAGGTGTTGTCCGAGCCAGAGCCACCAGCAGACAAAATGTTCTGTGCGTTGGTTGCAGACAAGCTGGAGTAGCGAGGTGCGATGCCCAAGAATTGCTTAGGATCGGTGCCAGGGTTGCCGTAGAACAGCGTGGTGGCCTGGGTCTGATTCATGGCTTCCAAGAACGCAGTGTCTTCAGACAAGCGGAACTGAGCGGTGTTGCCGTTCAGCATGGCCAAGTCTTTGTCCACTTCGGAGCGGGCTTCCAAGATACCAGCGGCTTCGTCCACCTGTGCGGTAGTCGATTTGCTGGAAGGGATACCCTGGTTCAGAGCACGCCAGTACACAGCGGGCAAGCCGGTGCGCACAACGACTCGTTCGCCAGTTGGCAGGTTACCTTCTTTGAAGACCGCGTCTTCCAGGACTTCGTTGGACTGCGAGAGCAATTCAGCGATGATTGGAATGCGACCATCTGGATCGGTGCGTTTGGCCCAGTCGGCCAAGGTCAGGTTTGTGGTAGCAAGAGTAGTCATGTTTTAACTCCATTTTAAGATTGCTGATTTGAATACAGTGCGTTGGCTTTTGCGTTGAAGTCTTGTGGACCAGGGCTCTTATTCCCTGCGCCATTTGAGTTCCCCACGAAAGTCTCCTCACTAATTGCCTTGCCTGCTCTGAACATAAACCGAATCACTTCGGGGTTGTTGCCCAGACCAGACTCATTTAACAGCGCGCGCAGCTCCGGTGTACCGAATGAGTCGAGAGCTTTCTTCGCGACGACCAAGTTCTCGTTGAGCTTATCGCCCCCGAATTCCTTGTCCGTTTGAGCGGCCTGAGCCCACTCGTTGCGGATTGCCTCAACCTGTTGGACTTGACGTTCCGCGATAGTCGGGGCCATCTTGTCCAACAATTTCTGCGCAGCATCCTGAGACAGATTCAATTCTTTGGCGATCTCCGAGAAATTTGACATTGTCTCGGTGTCGTAGTTCTTACCCTCGGGGGCTTTGAACTCGTACTTTTCAGGTGCGCCTTGCGGCTTGCCTGCGTCGCCTTCAGTCTTGCCATCAGCAGGGGCGCCATCCTGGGCTTGCTGTGTCTGTCCTTCGGGTGCTTGCTGCTTATCTCCATACAACGCATCGGCCGTCGCCGAGTTGTTGCCTGGAGCCTGCGATGCGTCCGTGCCTTCAGTGGTCGTTGTGGCTGTGTCCGTCATCAGCGATTCGCTCATTTGATTGTTCCTTTACCATCGTTGCATAAAGCTCTGGACAGAGCGAGTGGATCATCGAAAGTGTGCGATTGCCAAAGTTCCTGTTACCTTCCGCAAATGCCATAGACATTGCGTTGGTGTTGAACGATAGCCGAAACACACCCGACTGCTCCAGAAGACGCCAAACTACACGACGCCCCCGCTTGCTGTTCATGAGCCACTTGAGATCGGCTTCCTCATTCTGATAGTCCAGTTTGTTGCGTAAGGTTTTTTCTTCCTTGTCGCGGTCCTGTCCTCTCATGTCGAGGGGATCAAATTCTTTACTCATGATTCCAATTTACTCATGGCACATATGAATACGGGTACCGCCATGCAGGCACATCAACCACCAACCTGAGTTACGGTCAATATGACTGAAGGGATTTCTGGTCGTGTTGGGTTGGTTCCTGCTGCGCCGTACCACATTTCCAAACTGGTGTCGCTGCTGGCCCAACAGATCTCGTAGTAATCGCCTGCACTTGCAGAGACCAAAAGATTCCAAGCAGCAACAGCTTTACCTCCACTTTGAGGGACGTTTTGCTGAGTGTTTGACTGGTCTATGTTGACGCCATTCTTGCGAAACCAAATGTCAACAGTTGAAAATCCAGTGCCACCAGCGCGAGAAAACTGTGAGGAAAATTGGATGTTGTAGACGCTATCATTGGCCATCGTAATTCGAGTGTTGCTTGCTATCGACACGCCTTTGGAAAAACTTGTCGCACGAAAATTCATCACGTTGGCACTTGTGGCGCCAGCGTTTGTTTGCGTGTTGTTGTCTTGAAACATGCCATAGAAACGAGGGATCATGATTTCGCTTCCGTCTGCATCTTTAAGCCCGGCAACGTCATTGGTGACGGTGTCGTACAGAAATGGTGATCCTGAATTTCTTTGGTAGGTACTCATGAATATTTCCTTAAGCCAAAATTTATGCCTGGTTGGCGTACAACATGTTTGCCCGGTTGTCATTGGTTGCGTTCTCTGTCTGGCCAACACTCATGTCGGTGATTTGCAAACACATGCGTGACTCGGCGTCGCTGCCCTCGTATTGGTTGGAGCTCACCGATCGCACGACGCACTTGGCAGTGATCATCATTTCTGTGCCGACCTTTGGCAATGCCGTGATGTTGAGTTTTTCCATCGAGCCATCATCTAGGTCAATGCTCAAGCCGTAGGGATACTCAGGGCGGTCGCCCTCACACATAGTCATTTGCTCTGCCGACTCTTCGCGGCTCATTTTCATGTTGATCAATGCCATGGTTTTCTCCTTAAGCCAAGCGGTCTAGTTTGAAAAGATCCCGAGACAGGTTGTTTAGCAGGTCATCGACGGCTGCCTGGATGTGAGTCTCTGTGCCCATCATCATGCGGTTTGCTTCGATGTAATAGTATATCTTCCAGGCTTCGGCGCCATAGGTGGTCATGTCCACATCATCAAAGGACAGAGCGGCCTTCTGGCAGCCCATGTACACCTCTGCCACGCGGTCCAGATCTTCGGTGAGGTTGTCGTACGCCTCGCCCAAAGCCTCATGAGCAGCAAAGCTGCCTGGGCCCGTGGTCATCAGGTGCGCGCGGTGGATCAGGTTGACTGCAATGAGCAACTTGTCAATGAACATCGAAGCAGCAGCCGAGTCGCTGTTGTCGCTGTCCATGTTGCCATAAAGCAGCGTGCCTTTGTTGGGTGCTGTAGCCATTGTGTGAGCTCCTTAAACTTGCATGGGTGAGGGTGAGCCGTAGCCCGAAAACTGATTCATGATGTCCATCAGTGCATTTGGTTGGCCACCGGTTGGGGCAGAGGCGAAGTTGCGAGCTGTCTCGCTTTGAACTTTCATTGCCTCGGCCTGCGCCTGTGCTGCCTGCGCCTTGGCGCGCGAGTCGCGGATGATTGCGACCTGGTCTGATGCCACGATGAGCTTGGGGTCCACGCCCAGCATGTCGCTGTAGCTGTCAACCCACTCGTCGGAGTTGAATTTGTCCAGCACATCAGGCTTGAACGATGCGACCTGGCCAAGGTTGCCCACAAAGCGGTCGATGCCGTTGACGCCAATGGCGCGTTGGGCTTGGGCCAGCATCGAGATGAAATCGACGTTCAGGTCCATGCCTTGCAGCTCTGGAGGCGCAGGCGGAATGATGCCGGCCTCAAGCATGCGGGTAAAAGTGATGTCGATCAAAGGGTCGAGCAGCTCATTGTGTAAGCGCTCTAGCACTGGGCCCAACATCAGCAGTTTCTCTTCGTGGCGTTCGGCCACCTCGGTCGCTGTCATCCTGGTGTCTGTGGCGTTGGCCAGCATCAGGAACAGGTCAGCATAGAAGCCGCCACGCACCCGCTCGCGAACGTCTTGAATGTCCATCAGCAGCGCGTTCAGATCCAAGTTGACCTCAAAGGCTGTTTTGATGCCCGCGGTCTGGCCGTCGTAGAACGTGACGCCACCAGGCAGCATCTCCACATCGCGGTTCTTCATGGATGTTGGCGCCTGCAAAGGCGGCTTGGTCTGATAGTCAATGGCCTGGGCCTTACGGAGCTGCTCATGCTGGAGCTGCTTGATGTCGCCCAGCACTTCCATGCCTGGGCTGTTGCCGTAGATGTCACCACCGGTCACAGACCAACGCGGCACGACGGCAGGGAACTGCTTGAAGCCGCCTTGACGCAGGAACTTGTTTGGATCGCCACCGACCTCAAAGTAGTAGCTGGCCCATGGCATGTTGAGCGAGTCTTTCTTGCGAATGTCTCGGTCTGCGCGCGGCTCGATGGCGTGGATGATTGGAATCCACTTGTCCAGGTTGCCGTTGTTGTACATGGACTGCACAGTGTTTGAGCAGTTCTTAAAGCCAAACTCTTTGACGATCTCGCCCACGGTCTTTTCAAACTCGCGGTACATGGTGCAGACGCGGCCCTGGTAATCCTGCGCAATGCAGTACTCACCGGTGGTCACGGGGTAGTGATGCACCACGTTCATGTAGTCGGGCAAGATGATAGAGCTGGCAGTGCCAAAGCAGCCCAACTCTTCGTACATGCCATGCAATGATCGGTATGTGTTGCTGCGCTGGAAGACAACTTGCATGCGCTTGGTCACATCATCGAGCCACAACTTGACGGGTTGGTAGCTGTTCAGGTCTGGATCTGCTGTGCCCAAGCGAAACCATGGGCGTGCCGGTGATGTAGCGCCAGCCATCATGCCAGCACCCAGCGTGCGAAGAGCTCGCGTACCGGTGTTGTCGTAGATGTTGTTGTGCCGGCGCCAGCCTTTGTCTCGGTCCTGGCGGAAGTAGCGGCCATTGCGCGGCAGGATGTAAGTCGTCAGCTCCTGCCAGTGTGCCCACCAGGATGCACGCTCAGACTTGAGCTGCCCCCAGCGCGTGTACAGTTTGTCGCGTGTTGGAGCGTTCTCGTACGAGGATGCGTCGCTGGTAAATTGACTCATGTTTAACCGCCCAGAAGTGTGTTCTTGCCCAATGCCAGGGCGTTTGGATCGACGCCTGTCGGACCGGTCAGCATTGTGCCTGCACCGCCGCCACCTTGAGCTGACTGAGTTGCTGCCGACAAGATGCTGGCTGCGTCAGGCTGTTTGCGGTTGGCCGCATTCTGTGCCTGCTCACTCAGCCGCGTCTGCTGGTTGGCTTTGTCGGTGGCTTGCTTTTGTGCCACCTCTTGCTTGCCCAAGGCCTCTTGTTGCATGCTGGCGCTTCTCTCGCCTGAATACACCGAATAGCCCAGAGCTCCCACTGCTGCAATTGCTGCTGTCACGCCCATATCAAATCTCCTTGCTGAATATGATGTCCTGCACTCCATACCCTATCCGAGGCATCACGCCGGCCAGCGGGGTATTCTTCTTTGCATGCCACAGCATAAGTGTGGCACCTTTTTCCTTTGCCACTCGCTCGGTTTCCCGAATGAGCTGAATCCCCAATCGACCGGCGCGCCGCTCTTTGGCCAGGAACAACAGGTCATTATTGGCAATCACTAGGTCTGCGTAGTGTAGGTGCTTCATAATGAAATTAACCGAGTATCCAATCAACTGGCCGCCATCATAGGCAGCCAAGATCATCGTCAACCCACTGGCTTCCATTGCTTTGTATCGATCAATATCGGGCTTCAAAACCATGAGCCGCTTGTTGAGAGCGACCTCATCCCAATGGTCAGAGAAAAGCTCGCCGACATCTGTCAGCACTTCGTCGACTGTCGATTCACGGATCACGGTCATGGTGTCAATCTAGTTGGTTGATGTGGGCATACGGGTACCGGATCACATGGTTGCATAGGGGTCGTGATCCTTCTTGACTGCGTTCTTGACCATCCTGGCGTAGATGTCTCGCGGTGTTCTCTTGCGCACGGGATAGGCAAAGGTCAGGGCCAGGGCGTCGGCCATGTCTGGGCTGCCGCCACCTTGCAAGCGCTTCTTGATCTCGTCCTTGGGCTCGAGCATCTTTCGGCCGGCAGCGTCGTACCAGTACACCGGTGTGGCCAGCTCCTGCTTGAGGCTGACGTCGTTGGGAATGGCGCCGCCCTGTTTGACCCAGTCAGCCATCTCAAACCACATCTCAGCGCGCCGATTGACGAACAAGTGGGCCTGGGTAGCCTTGCCGCCAAAAGGCACCTCCACGACGTCGTAGTCAAGCTGGCGCAGGCGATCGATCACCCCAGCTCCGGCGCCGGCATCAATGAACACGGCATCGGGCTCCCATTGCTCGATCACCGCGGCAACCCTGGCGGCCAAATCCATGTTGTCCAGACCGCGGTAGACCAGGGGATCAAAGGACTGCAGACCCTGGCGCTTGAAGATGACGCTGCGGTCGTCGCCAAACCGGGCTGGGTCGACGCCCATGATCTTGGGTGCACCGTCCACATCCTTGTCGGTATAGACCCGCTTGCTGGCCTCCTCGGCATCGGACAGGCTGATGAGCTGATCGTCGCCGGCCGCGGAGAAGTCGCATAGGTACTCACGCGAGAACGACGTTTCGGCCATGTCACGCTTCAAGCGCTCGACCTCGTCGGGGTTGATGGCGTTGGTGTCATAGACCGTGTACTTGGCAGCGTGCCAGTCTGGCAGCGCGTCGGCTCGGTAGTAGATCTCGCTAAACAGGTTGATGCCGGAAGGCGTGCCGATGAACATGGCCCAGCCCATCCGGTCGGACAGTGCAGGCTGGATGATGTCGTTCCACACCTCTGGCTTGATCTGCGCGACCTCATCAATCACCACGCCGTCCAGTCGCACTCCTCGCATGGCATCGGGGTTGTCTCCGCCAAAGATGCGGATCATGCAGCCGTTGTGCTTGAACCGGACCGAGAGCTCGGACTCGTTGATCTCGACGGCGCCTTGAATGCGCAAGGGCTCAATCTTCTGTTTGAGCCGGGCCCATGCAATGGCCTTGGCCTGCTTGAGAAACGGGGCAATGTAGAAAAACAAGCCCAAATCTTGGCTGAACTTCATGGCCTTGTCGATGATCTCCATCAGGGCCAGCTCGGTCTTGCCCGCCCGGCGGTGCAGAGCCAGCACGGTAAAACGCTTCTTCTTGCGGTGGCATTCCTTCTGCCAATCGCGGGGGCTGTAGTCCAGTCTAATGACCTCACTCGCCATCCGGCACTCCAGTGGCCACCACCAGGCTCATGGCCCCGCTGTGCTCCACGCCCATCTTTTCGCCGTACTTCTTGGGGTTCCACTTGGCCAGCAGTTTCATTCGCTGCTCTGCTCGGTTCTTGGCCCAGGACACATACCCGGCGTCGGTCTTGCCGTTCATGTCATTGGGCGGTGGGCTATCGATGATCTCCAAGGTTTCGTCTGCAATGCAGTCATGGCCGATGTCACGCGCACGCGCGAAGCGTTGAGCAAACTGGACATCCTTCTCCATCCAAAGGTAAATGGTCGAATAGTGAATGTCGTTATTTCTGCACCATTCACGCAGAGTTTTGCCCATTGAGATCCAAGAAATAATCTCATCTGCTTTGTCGGTGTTGACTGACTCGGGAGGGCGGCCAATCTTCTTGGGCTCAGTCGCTGACTTTTTCACGGATGGTTTTCCACTTGTCTGGGGTTTGTGCTCGGCGCTCATAGTTGCATATTTTCTGGACGCAGCTCCTGGTTAGGTTGAACATTTTGGCCAGTCTGCGATAGCCAATTGCTTCATCTTCGTGCAGGTCGCGGATTTTGTCGACAACATCGTCAGAGATTCTGGCATTGTGGTGGGAAGACCCAATGCGATAGCCATTTTCGTTGACGGCGACAACCTGCTTCACGGTCATTTTTTCTTTTTAAGCATAGCGTGCCAAGGTGTTTTCTTTTTCACCCCTTCGCTGGCCATTTTGGAGGCATCTGTCTGGCTCATCCCGTGAGCTTTGGCAACCTTTGAGTCGTGAGCTGCGGCTTCAAATAGCCGATGCTGTTTGGCTGTGTATGGCATGGCCGTCCTTAATATTTTGGTGGCTTTGGTGGTTTTTTGTTTTTGCTTGGCATTTTGATCTCCAGGTAAAAAATGGTTGAAACGAGTTAATTCTGCCTGAGTGTTGCATTTTGCACAACAAGGTCATTTGTCATGTTCAAAGCCCAGTTGACCTCGTACATGGATACGGGCTGCCCTTCTTTGGCCCGGTCGAGGATGGCGGTGGCCTTTTTCCTGGCCGGGCATTCCCGTCCTTGGTTGCAGTCATCGGTGCATGGTGGGCATTCTGGTTTGCTCATGCTTGATCCTTAAGCCAAAACACCAGACTGTCAATGGTGTCGTCATTGAATGGCATGGATTCGATCTTGGTTGCAATCTCTTGAAAGGCTTGGGCCCGTCCATCTATTGCGCCTATATCAAACGATTTAATGGTGCGTGAAACAGATTCTTTGCGCATGCTTGACTCGCGCTCAATGCGGTTGAACTCGTCGTCTTCAGTGTTCATGTGTTCTTCTCCTTAAGTTTAGCTTCGATTGCACAGCACAAAGCCTGTCGGTTAAGTGATCCTTTTTCAAACTCATCAATCTCAGTCAACGTCAGCCCTACCCATGTGCGCTGTGCTGCTTTCATTCGCTCAATATCGCCATTGAGCTGACGAATCGTAATCTTAAAAGCATTGGCTTCGCAGTGTCGGATGCATGGCGCTTTGCCTGTTGGCTTTGGCTGTGCTTTTGCAATTTCGCAAGCCTGATCTACTTTTTGTTGGGAGACGTGACCTGCTGCAATCAATAACTGCACGACATATTGCCACGCCACAGGCTCCTGCTCTGGTGCTGGCTGTGCGGGTGGGGTGTAGTCAGGAACACCGTTGACCGTCCGTACCCCTTCAGAATTCCATGTGATATAAACTGCTGTTGTTTGCACAGGCTCTTGCTGTGCTTCGGGTGTCCAGCAAATACAGTCATGGTTGGCCGAATTCAATGCTTTGCACTTGTCATTCTTGTAGTAGGTCATTCCTGACCGATCTGGCTCTTGCACAGGTGCAGGCAGTGTTGTGGGCGGGGTGGCAAGCCATATTCCACGAGGAACACAAGGACGGTCGCAGTTTTCTGGCTCTCCACAACACACTTCTGGCACAGGTGCTGGCTCCGATACTGAGTTTGCTGTACGCAGACACTTCACAATGTCTTTGTTGCTTGACATTGCACCAAGCTCAATCAGGTCAATGATTGCTTCTATTGCTTCTTTGCTCATGTTGTTTCCTTTTGTGGGATGGTATATGTCAAATAGCGCACAGCAGTGTCGCCATCTTTGAGTAGCACCGTTATCGTTGCGGCTTGCAAGTCACTGCCGTATATCAGCATCAGTGCTTCCATAATTCTTTGCGTTTCGTTATTCATATGTTTCCCCTTGCTCGGATAGCGGCGGCAATCTTCCACGCAGTCAGCGGATCGTCATGCTCCTCTTGTGGCTCACAAACCTTTGCACACGCCTCTCGCTCATCAGCACGGGCTTTCTGCGCTTGGTCTTGCCAATAGTGGTGGTCGCAGTACTCGCTTTGGTCTATGTCTTCTTTGTAAAGGTTGAAGGCATAGCTTCCGCAGTTGTACTGGCCAACTTTAAATTTGCATCGTTCGCTCATGCTTGTCCCTTTGCTCGAATGGCATCACGGTTGTCAATACAAGCCGCCCATGCCGACTGCGTTGTGGAATTTTGTTCAAGCCCCGCATATACATCAGCGTGTTTCTTGCAAATTTCAGCACACGCCTCACGCTCGGCTGCGGCGATGTTGCGCTCGTACTCAGTCCAATGCTCTTGCGTCCATGTGCGATTGCGTTCGTCAGCACGGACAAGCTCGGCAAAGGCTTCAAGTGCTTTACTAAAAACAATGTGCTCTTGTAATCCAGCCTCTCGCGCCATTTCCATGATGTCTCTCATTTCAACTCCCCTTGCGATTCAATGGTGTCATTGACCATTTGCTCATCGTCACCACAGGCTTTCCACAACGCATTCATCAGCACCGTGTGGTTGTGTTCCAGTCTTGCAAGCTCGTCTTCACGCACCAGCTTGGCAAAGGCTTCAAGTTGATGTAATTCAAACTCGCATCCCCAGCCCATTGAATCGTTATCACGCATTTCAATAGCTCCAGCCTCTCTCGCCATTTCCATGATTGTCTTGTCAGGCTTATAGTCCAACCCCAACTCACGGGCGTTCTCAGCCTTTTTATCCAAGGCAATCTGACGCTTGCGCCATCCTGTGTTTTGATCGTTCATTTCTTACTCCTCACACTCACGTTGCGGCAAAACTGGGTCGCGTTTCCATGTGCAAGTGGCTTCGCTTGCATACCAGCCAAGTTGTTCCTTGTGATCTTGAATTTCTTTTTGGTCAGGCCAACCCAAAGCAAACTGCCAAGCATGATGCTCGTTCATTGCAAGGCCAAGCCATCGCAGTCCGTCCGGCGCAACAATTACCCACGGAAACATTGGTTTATCGTGTTTGTAGTTTGGTTGTTTGTTCATGCTTGTCCCCTTGCTTTATATGCACTGCAAAACAGCACGATTGTTTTTTGTTTTGCAACTTGTTTAGCACAACTAATTTTTTGGCAGTTTTGGCAGTTAATCATTTTTGCCCTCTTTTTTTTCCATCACGCACTCAATGCAACTGCAATACCCTGTACCGCAATTCTGCGGCTTCTTTTGTGCTGGCTGTAAATTATCTTTTTCAAGATAACTTTGGATAATTCTTGCTCGGATGGCTTGCGCTAATGGCTGACGTACTTTGTCAGGCCACTCAGGTAATTCAAGCGTTTCACAAATATTTGCACACGCTTCACGCTCGGACGCTGCAATGCTGCGCTCGTACTCAGTCCAATGCTCTTGTGTCCATGTACGATTACGCTCGTCAGCACGGACAAGCTTGGCAAAGGCTTCAAGTTGATGTAATTCAAACTCGCATCCCCAGCCCATGCTGTCGTTGTCGCGCATTTCAATTGCGCCTGCCTGCCGCGCCATCTCCATGATTGTTCGTTTACGCCATGCGGTCATTTTTTATTCCTTGTAAAAATTTGGGACATGATGTCTTTGAGTTTATTGACTGAGGCCTCGCCTCGCTTTTTTAATCTTGCGTCCAACTGATCTCTGCGCTTTTGCAATGGCAATCCAAGCAAATACCTTGCTTCGCATTCGACAAGCCATGCGGGACAGTAGTTGCAAACCTTTCGTCCATCGACCAAGTTGATCGTTTCCTCGCGTGTACATCCTTCGCACCTCATGTCAATGTTGGGCCTGGGCCATGTCTTGCATGTGTTTCATGTAGCCATCGACCAGCTCGGTGGCTTCCTGCGGTGTGATCGATTTAAATGCCTGGTGCATGCGGCTTTCTGCTCCATCAGTTTCAAAGCCAATGCCAAAGTCGCACACGCCAAAATTTTCTGGTTTAAAAAAGAATCGGATCTCTGGCGCGCCTTCCTTGTCTTGCTTTTCAATGACAACAATTTGGCCGTATCGTTTGCTGTCAAATGTCTTTGCAAATTTCATTTGAGTTCTTTCAATAATTGTGTGTTCAATTTCATCATTGCGTCAAAGCTGGCATCTTACTCTCGCCTGGTGGTTTGGTTCTGCATGTCGTCGATCAAGTTCAATGCGTCAACAATGCTTGTAAACTCTAAAGCGCTCACGCCCCATTTGTTCAGGCGGTAAAACCGAGCTTTGATTGATCGCATGCTGACCAGTGCTTCCTGGATCAAATCGTTGGCATCAATGTTGTCAAAGTGATCGGTGGACATAAAGCTGCCCCAATCAAGCCGGCAGACCAGTGTGTGCCATGTGCCCTCGTCTGCAGTGCCATCACGCAGCCTGGCCAACTCTTGATGCGGGATCATCTTGAGCAAGTTGTCTGCATCAATAGTTTGACGGAACACCTTGGGCAATACAAGCACTGGTTTGGGCTTGTATTTTTTGCTGGGTTTTTTATTTGTCGCCACAGAAAATTTCCCCTTTGCGATATTCTGGCCAACCTTCGCGGCTGTACGTCTTTTTGTACAACTTGATCATGTAGCAGTATTCTGTCTCTTGGCGCTCTTCCTCTTCAAAGTCGTAGGTTCCAACAAGCCAATATGCGTAAAACATGATGATGACAAACACAATCAAGCGGATCATTTGACGGCTCCCTTTATGGTCATGTTTTCGCGCAGGCCTTTGAGCATCTCGGTGAAGCGCTTCTTGTTGGCTGCCATCTGCTCTTCGGTGAGCTTGTGCTCGAGCTCGAAAGGCTTGTCCTCTTTGCGGGGTGACATCCGGCACAGCTCTCGAAACTTGATAGCGTTTGGTGTGCGCTCTGGCAGGTGCTCCAGAGCGTAGGCAATGGCATCTGGCCAACGGATAAAGCCTGCGAGCTCTTCAGCCCAGACCTGCTTGGCGTTTTCAATGCCTGGGTCCACACCGTTGACCATGCCTGTGCCGTACTGGCCAAGAAACTCTCGGCCGTAGACGCCTTGGAGTCTGGTGAAAATCTTTTCAACCCAGGCGCGGGGTAATTGGTTCTGCGTCATAGATGATTCCTTCGTTGTTTTGGTAGTTGTCTTCGTGTGGTATGAGCCCAATGGACCTGGCCATGGCCTCGTTGTTGAGCTGGTGCTGGGTCTTCTTGGGTTGGTCCTTTAAAACCCATTCAGCCTTGAACCCTGCCCAACCCCTTGCACAGCACTCGATCAAGGCCTTCTCGAGCGTCCAGCCGGCCTTGCGTGCCTCTTTTTCAATTCCGGCCAGTGCTGACTCTGTGATTGGTGACTTTTTTGCTTTTCGGGTTTGCAAATAATCATCCCAAGTTTGACCACTTACTCCAAAAGGTTTGTCCACTCTTCCAAACTTCGCGGGTGTTTCTTTCTCTTCTTTAGTTATTGGGAGTGTTTCTTGTTTGTTGGGAGTGTTTAGGCTTTTTTTGGGTTCGGTTTGGGTTATCGTTGGGTTAGCGGTGGGTTTCCTTTGGGTTTTCTTCGGCCTTCCGCCTAGCTTCCCGTTGGTCCTCTGCTTCTCCAAGAACGTGTGATACTCGGCAATCTCGGCATCAGCTCGCAAATTTCGATACCCTTCTGGACTCAACTCAAAGAACTCATTGAGAACAGATTCGACTATCTCTGAAGCCATGCGTAACCGACGGGAAACCAGTGGGATTCCGGTGGGTATTGGTTGCTCGGTGTCGTAGTACATGTCCAGGAGCCTGCGATAGGCCAGGTCTTCTTCTGAAGTCAAGTGCATGGTGTGCTTGATGTAGTCACCAATGTTGAACTGGTAGTAGTGCATCACGCACCTGCCTTGGCCTGCTCGATCATCTCTTTGAGCTTCGATGCGTTGCCATTGCTGGCTTTTTTGGTGCAACAAACGCATGCTGCATTGATGACATACCTTTCGGTTTGCCCGCAAGACTTGCACGGTTTGCCGGTGTATTTCCGCTCGCCATTTCGGGCGGCATTGATTCGAGGTGAGGCCAATTGAAACTCTATTTTGTTTTGGTTCCGTGATTGTAAAACAAAAACCCAATGGAGTGTCAAGTCTTTTTTTAAAGGTCGGCGTCCTTGATGAAAACGCCTTGAACCATTTTGCCGCGGCGGTCCTTGATCTCGTCGTAGGCCATGCCAATGCAGTCCTCGATGTTGACTTCGTACTGGGCGGCCAGGATGGTGAGCACCACAACAGCGTCACCAATGCCGTCCATGATCAAATCAATTCGCTGTTTGGCGATGCCCTCTGACAGCTCGCCAATCTCCTCGATCAGCTTGATGAACTGCTTGTCAGGGCTTGATCCGCGAATCAGGTTGCGGGCCTCGGCCCAGCCACGGATCATGCGGAATGCGTCATTGGTGTTTTGCATTTTTTGTCTTTCTTTTTTCAAATGAAAAAGTGATGGTTGACCACCACAAACGAATCAAGTAGACAGTGCCAATTCCGTATTTGTTTACAGAAAATTCAAAGCCTGGCTTGACGCCAATTTTTTTGTAAAAATGTAATTGCATGATCAAAACGGAATGTCGTCATTCATGTCGTCAAAGCCGCTGCCGCTTGTGGCTGGTGCTGGCGCCGGGCGTTGCACTTGTGGCACTTGAGCTGGCTGGCTGTCACCTTTGGGCGGCAGGTCCAGTTGATCAACAGACAGACGTAGCTGGGTTTTTGGTGTGCCGTCCTGAGCTTTGTATTCCTCCAGCTTGATCTGGCCGCTGACGGTCACCCTGGAGCCTTTGAACAGGTATGGTTGCAATGATGTGGCGCGCTTGCCCCAGATCGAGCAGCTCACCCACATGGTGTCGGGCTTGTCTCGAGTGCCGGTCTGTACGCCAATGGTGAAGCCAAGGACGTTGTCGCCGTTCACAGATTGGAGCTCTGGATTTCGGCCCAAGTTACCGGTAAGGATTGCAAGGTTCATGGTGGGGTTTCCTTCGTGATGCGAATGCGTACAAAGCCACCAATGGAGTCGGTGGACATACTTGCAGTCAGGGTTGTAAATCTTTTATCGTTGATCTTGAGCGCATCGGCCAAGCCATCAAGGCCCGACTTCATGCGCGCGACCAAGTTGTCTCGGTCGTGCTCGCGCCGGTTTGGCGGAACAAAGTGCAGCTCGATGTGGAGCGGGCCTTCGGGCACCAGCTCTTGCTGCGGCTGGGCCAGAGCTGTGCCCCAGCAGGCGTGCCGGTATTCGCGCTTGGCCTTGTACAGCTTAGACCAGTGCGGCCGCGCGTTGGGCGACAGGCTGGACGGCGGCCAAGGCAGTTGGAACTCAAGCATTTGACTCGCGCCCAAAGATCATGTCGTGAGCTGTCATGTCCAGGCCGCGTTCCCATGCCACCTCGAGGATGTTGCGCTGCACAGAGGTGGGCACAGTGCCGGATTTCTTCCAACGAGAAATGGCTGCCGGGTCGCGGCCGATCGCCCTGGCCAGCTTGCGCACGCCGCCAAAGCGGGCAATGGCCAGATCTACAGGTGTGTCGGTGTTGTTCATCCGTCAATGATGACACAACCGCAACAAACTGTGAAGCCTGTTTTTATTGAAAAAGAACGAATACCCACACAAATCACATGGATAACTATTTGAGTTGTGGATTTGTGTTGATGTATGATCGGGCTGTCACCAACCAACGGAGCAAATCACATGACACTGATTCAACTGGAAAACAAACACATGATGGCTCACCATGAGCTCAACCGCTGCCGCGGCAATGCAGTGGCCTTCACCTTGATGGCCGAAATGTCCACCACCGACCAGGGGCGCGACAGCAACCTGGGCTGCGTTGCTTACTGGGACCGGCAAGTCGAGTTGACCAAGGCAAGCATTGCCAAACTCGAAGCCTTCATTGCAGAAATTTATTAAGGAGCACACCATAAAAATCGAACTCAACATCCGCCTCGACATCATCGGCCGGCGCAACAGTGTGGCCGACTGCACCAAGCGTGCCCGGCTGGCCATCGATCACCTGGAAAAACATTTTGGCCCAATTGTGGCCCGGCGCCATGACGTCGAAATTGAGAACGAGCAGTGGGACAGCATCGACCTGCATCAAAACCTGATCGTTGGCCTCAACCCAGGCGCTGACTTTGCATCGATGTTTCGCAACATTGCGGCAATCGAAGAGCTGGCTGTGCTGCTTGAGCAAGACTGCATTGCGGTCTACAACCCATCTTGCAACCGGGGCAGCCTTATTGGCCCGCGCCCAGATAAATGGGGATGGTTTTCAAAAGAAAAATTTGTGCGCTTTGCAGAAATGTGTTGACACCTAGTCAACAACCCGTAGTAAAATATCAACGTCCACCCACACAAGGAAACGCAACATGACCTCTACAGAAATCTCAGTCCACAGCGTCACCAGCATTGTTCTCGGTGATCGCAAGCTGCTTGGCCGCGACAGCATGAGCCCATTTTGGACGCGCGAAATCGTAATCACAAACGACCGTGGCGAGTCCGTCATGATCCAGTTGTTCTCGCATTCTGATGACGAAGAGACAGCGCTCAAGATGCAATCATGAGCCAGGCGCGCGACATCATTGCCCACTTGAAATTGGTGGGCCCATTGACTGCTCTTGATGCTCTCAACCTGTTTGGCTGCTTTCGCCTGGCAGCTCGCATTGGTGAATTGCGCGGCGATGGCCACGACATCGAAGTTCAGAGCGTGACTATGCCCAACGGCAAGACAGTCGCTCAATACAGTTTAAAGGAAAAGTCATGAGCAAAGCAAACTACATCGCCGAGATCGAGGCCACCGTGTGCGGCATGCCTTGCATCATCGGCGTGATCGAGTACAGCAGCGTTGCCGGTGACAGCCGGGCAGACAGCGACTGGGACTACAACGGATACACCGACTGCGACTGGGAGATCCTGGACCGCAAAGGGTATCGGGCCAACTGGCTCGCAAAGAAGATGACAGCCAAAGATGAGCTGGCTGTTGAACAAGCAATCGAAAACCACATGGAGAATGAATATGAGCATTGAAGTCACCCAGATCACCGACCGCGACAAGTGGTTGGCCGAGCGCGTCAAAGATGTGACCAGCACCGAGGTGTCGGCACTCTATGGCCTGTCGCCTTACATGACCGAGTTTGAGTTGTTCCATCAAAAGAAGGACAAGACCGTTGTCAGCATTGAGCCCAACGAGCGCATGAAATGGGGCACGCGCATGGAGTCGGTGATTGCCCATGGCGCCGCAGAGGACCAGGGCTGGGACATCGAGAAGATGGACGTCTACATGCGCGACATCGATGCCCGCATTGGCAGCTCCTTTGACTTCAAGATCAACAGCTCCAGCGACGGCCCAGGCATCTTGGAGATCAAGAACGTGGACGGCCTGCAGTACATGCGCGGTTGGATTGACGACGGCGCAGGCAACATCGAGGCGCCCGAGCACATCGAGCTGCAGATCCAGCATCAAATGGAAGTGGCCGACATCAACTGGTGCGCCCTGGTTGCCCTAGTTGGTGGCAACACGCAGAAGGTTATCTTGCGCAATCGCGATCGTGCGATCGGCAAAGACATCCGCTCCAAGGTCGGTGAGTTCTGGGGCCGTGTGTCAACCAACCAGGCTCCCAAGCCAGACTACTCGGCCGATGCTGAATTCATCATCAAGCAGCTCCATGCTGATGCCGATGCCAACCTGGTCGCCGAGTCCGACAGCAACTTGGATGACCTGATTGCGCAGTATCACTACCTGTCCACCGTGGTGTCTGAAAACTCTACGCTCAAGGACGCAACCAAAGCTCAGATCTTGGAACGCATTGGCAAGGCCAGCAAAGTCATCAGCCCACTGGGCAACATCTCATGCGGGAAGACCAAGGACAGCCTTGGCACTCTCATCACGCCGGCAATGGTCGGCACTTACCTTGGTGGCCGTTCAGGCTATCGCAATTTCCGTTTCACTCCCAAGAAAGTTTAATCATGGCAACCGTACAACGCACCTACATCGTCACCAGCAAAACAGGCCAGCGCCTGGTGGTGGCAGCAAGCCAAGCTCAAGCCATCCGGCATGTGGTCGCCCAGGACTACCAGGCGGTCGCGGCCGACGGCATGCAAGTCGCCGTGCTCATGGAGGTAGGCATAAAGCTCGAATGGGCCAGCGTCAGCCCAGAAAACAAGGACATGTTTGGCGATGAGCAAGGTGCTTAACTGCGCTACAATATACATTCCGCAACATCTAGACACTTAAAGGAAACTCAAATGAGCAACGAACTGACACCCATGCAAGCCATGCGCAGCACGCTGACCAACATGCGCGATGAATTTCAAGCCGCCCTGCCCCCGCAGATTCCGGTGGAGAAGTTCATTCGCACCACGCTGACCGCTGTGCAGATGAACCCCGAGCTACTCCAGGCAGACCGCCGCAGCTTGCTGGGCACTTGCATGAAGGCGGCCCAAGACGGCCTGCTGCTTGATGGCCGCGAGGCAGCACCGGTGATCTTCCGCACAAAGGACGGTCCAAAAGTGCAGTACATGCCCATGGTCGGCGGCATCTTGAAGAAGATCCGCAACTCCGGCGAGCTGGCAAGCATCAGCGCCAACGTGGCATACGACAAGGATTTGTTTCAGTACGAGCTGGGCGACAACGAGTCGATCACACACAAGCCGTTCCTGGGCTCCAGCCGCGGCGTGCAGCTTGCTGTGTACGCCATTGCCAAGACCAAGGACGGCGCCATCTACCGCGAAGTCATGAGCGTGGCCGAGGTGGAGAAGGTGCGCGGCGCCAGCAAGACCGGCAAGTTTGGCCCATGGGTTGACTGGTGGGACGAGATGGCCAAGAAGACGGTGATTCGTCGCTTGTCCAAGCGCCTGCCATCCAGCGCCGATGTGGACAGCATCTTGGCCGACGACCTAAAGGCATCAAGCTTTGATCAGATCGAGCGCCAAGCGCCCGTAAACATCACTCCGGCACCAGAGGACCAAGTTGAGCCTTTGTCGCGCCTAAAGGCTTCTATGAGCCAAACCATTGACCCAGTCATTGACGCCGAAACCGGTGAAGTCATCCAACAGGAGGAAAGCCATGCCGCTACTGACACCCAAGGAGCTGTGTGATCGCTGGAAGATTGCAGACAACACGCTGCGCAAGTGGCGCGTGGCCAACATAGGACCGATCTACATCAAGCTCGGGGAGGGGCGCAACAGCGAGGTTCGCTACCCGCTCAAGGACATTGAGGAGTTTGAGAAAAGCAATCGGTACGTTACCGACAAGAAATAAAAAAAGCCCCTGGCCTAAAAAACCAGGGGCTAATCACTTGTGTTGGCAACTGCAAGTGAGGAGACAACCTTAAGCAAATACTCGAGTGCCTGCTTTATCAATGATCAGCTTGCTTTTGCGCGGCACAGCATCGGCGTCGTTGGGCACGCTGATGTGGGTCCACCGGTCAAACTCACGAATGATCTGGTCATACCCCAGGTTGCTGGCAATGATTGCCCGCACAACCTCATCCGGCGTCATGCCGGGAACCCGAATGTCAACAGCGCAGCCCACGCGATGCTGGCTTGAGTCACGACTGCCCACACTATCATTGACTTGCTTGGAGCGAAACGCCGAATTGACCATGATGGGCTTGCCGTCCAAAGTGGTCTTGACCAGCTCCAAGAATTGAGCCAAGCGTTTGAGGTTTTCCAGTTCATGATCATTGGGCGTGTTGTCAAACTCACGGTGGTCTGTGACCGTGAGCTCCTCGAGGGAGAAGTGTTCAGAGAGCTGTGTCATTTTGTGGGCGTCGATTGGTGGAGGAGCTGGTCTTTGTTCTGGCTGCTGGCGCTGGAGCCAAAGTAAAAGGCAATGATGCCCGTCCAAGCTGTGCCAAGTGAGCCAA
>Ga0304729_1000153_pt1 | contig 46882 bp, 73 predicted proteins | sample C_131016_MF_Meta_FD_190475 | JGI IMG/M metagenome (GOLD analysis project Ga0304729, IMG submission 190475) | Freshwater microbial communities from Lake Croche, Canada to study carbon cycling - C_131016_MF_MetaG (v2) (version 2) | ecosystem: Environmental > Aquatic > Freshwater > Lake | place... | reverse complement strand
GCTCGGCGTAGCCGCAACGCTAGGGGTGGCGGAGAACCTAAGTGCGCACGTAATATGTGCACGTACACGATCACGTAAACGCACGTAACGCTGGCATACATGCAGGCACGTATTGCGATACGTGAGCGCATGCGTAATACGTGAGTGCGCAGCCAGGCATGTATGCACATACTTTGGACCAGTGCAGCAAAACTGCCAAAATGTTAAAAAAACCTTAAAAGATTAAAAAACATTTGTTTGTTTCATTTTTGAACCTCATATTTGCACCATCAAATAAATAAAGCGGATCGCTACCGACTTAATAAACGGCGACTTAATACAATGCAAACGCAATACTTCACACCAGGAAACGAAAGCGAATTAAAGGCACAATATGTTGCCCTTTATAAAGCAAATTTTAAAAATGCTACATTGATGGCCGTAATCAATAGCCAATTAAAAGAAGCTATTGAAATTGCAAACAAGCCAACCCCACAACCCACACCAGGCAAAGCGAAAGAATTAAGCGAAGACACAAAACAAGCAATTGCGAAGGCTGCAATATTTGCGAAGTCTTTAGGCCTTAAAACTGAATTAGTCGGTTCCTGGCTATGGTGCGAACAAACAGAACGTTCAAAGGCCGCAAAAGATCAATTAAAAGCTTTCGGCTTTCATTGGGCGCAAAAACATAATTGCTGGCGTTTTACCACTGATAAATATTTTAAAATTAGAACGCATAAAACAAAACCCGAAATTTATACTAAATACCAGGCAACCGAAATTTAATTTTTCTTTTACTAAAGTGGTAAGCCGCCACAATAAAAAACGGCTGCTTAATAACATGGTTTTAACTGATTATTTACAACAAAACAATTTGCCCGACTTCTTAACAAGTTGGCAGGAAGTAAGCGAGCTTACTGGTATCCCATTTGAAGACTTGCCACACAATCAAACAAACGGCAAAAAACCACAAACAAAGCCGGTTGAAGTTTCAAAGGCTGCAAACGTTACAAAGCCAACCGAAAACAACGATTTAGCCGCTATAATTGCGGCCGCAATCAATCCGCTATTAAGTAGGCAGCAAGCCACCGAAATAGACGAAAAAAAAGTTATCGAATTAATCAAACAACATGCACCCGTTAAACAAATTGAAGTTATTACACCGGCAAACATTACCAGGGTTGAAGGTGTGCAGCACTGCCAATTTGAGAAAGTGGTTAAAATGATGGGAGCCGGGCTTAATCTTTACTTATATGGCCCTGCTGGTACCGGCAAGACACAACTTGCAGAAAATGCGGCAATTGCTTTAGGTAAAAGGTTTGCTTTTATTTCGGTTTGTGCTCAATCAACTAAAAGCGATCTCCTAGGATTTATGAATGCAAACGGCAATTATATAAGCACTCTATTTCGTGACATTTATGAAAATGGTGGGGTTTTCTTAATAGATGAAATAGATAATGGCAACCCTAATGTTTTGGCCGTTCTCAATAGTGCATTGGCAAATGGTTTTTGCGCTTTTCCTGATGGCATGGTAAAAAAACATGAAGACTTTTTGTGTATTGCGGCCGCAAACACTTTCGGAACGGGCGCGGATAGGCAATATGTAGGCCGCAACCAATTAGACGCGGCAACCCTTAACCGTTTCGTTCAAGTGGCTATTAATTACGATCAAGCGCTTGAAATTTCTTTGTTTGGCCCTATTGCTACAAAGGTCCAAACAATTAGGCAAAAGCTACTTAATGAAAGGGTAATAATATCAATGCGAAATATTAGCAACGCGGCAAAATTGGTAGCGGTTGGCTTTACAGAAAGTGAAGCGATCGAGCTTGCAGTTATAAACACAATTCCCGAAAACCTTCAAAAACTAGCTAAATAATGAAAACAATACAAACATTTGACGGGGATATTCAAGGGCTTATTTTAGCCCTTGAAAACCCCAAAATTGCACCCGAAAAAATACAAAGTAGTTTGAAGTTTGCAAACGAAACCAGCGCAAAAGAAGTACATGAGAAGTTTTTTGTTGGTTGCCCTAAAATGATGGAAGCATACAAAAAAAGCGCTATTGATTTTAAGCCCTTCGCCACTTGTGGCAATTCTTACCAATTTGCAAACGAAGGTTTATTTTTTGATGTCCCAACCTTTTTAAGTGGCCAACCTGAACACTGGATTAATGAAGTTGAAGACTTCACACAAACAACCGCAAAAGATCTAAATATAAACGTTGGCTTTTCGTGGTGGGTTAAACCGTCCGATATTTTTAATAAATTCAAAAGAATTATTGACTTTATTGATAATTGCGAAGCAAACGGGCAAAGGTTAAATATAAATATTGTAGTTTTTAGCAATCCACAAGTTAACAAAAAAAGGGATAGTAGCAAGGTTTACAATTTTAAACTAAACATAAAGAAAGCAAACGAGCCTATCAATTTGCAGCAATTAATTTATTTAGTATGTAGCCCTATTGTTTTGCGTTATGCTGAAATAACGCTTTTATCACTACATATAAAAGGGAATAGTTATGCTGATATAGATTATGAAAAAAGTTTCTTATTAGAAAGTGATTTTATTTATGTCCCCTCTATTTGCTTTGATTATCAAAATAACCTAATTGAGCATGATGCAAGAGCCGAAAGGGTTTACTATGAAGATATGAAGCCAATAAATGAGTTTTACCCCCACCTATCAAAATAGGTGGTTGCCTTGCGGTAAAGCCGTGACTTTCAAAAGTAACAAGGCACTAAAGTCAAGTCGAGACATTAAAAACTGACAGTAAAAAGATGGCAGCAAAAAAGTATCAAGTATTAAGCCCAGATGGCTTTACTATCGAGTTTGAAAACTTCTATTATCGTAGCAAAAAGAAAGCTATGGAAGCCTTCAACAAATGGATAGAAAGGTATAATGTACAAGGCTACTATAGCAGCGCTAAGTATGGCAGAATAAACCTTTTAGATCTTGAAGATTACTGCCAATTTATAACCCTTTAAAACCTTAACCAATGACACAAAGAAAAAAAGATGTAGAACGTATAAAAACAATTTTATTAATCTTCTTATTGGCTTTTGCTATCATGTTTGCCGGTTGTAGTTCCAGCCGTTATGGCTGTCCGGCTAATAGTGGCGGCACTTATTACAAATATTACTTTGGCAAAACAAACTGGAGCAAATCTTTTTAATCAATTAATAATAATAAAAACGGTAGGCCACCGACACAAACGGCCTTTTATATTATGGCATTAGCAAATCAAATCGGACTTTCAAACAAGTATGTTTCAGAACGTCACGCAATTGCATCACAAACAAAGTACACTGCTGGAGAAGCTGCAAAAGAGTTAAAGAAATTAGGCGTAAAAGCTACAGCAAAAGAAGTGGTTGAAAGTTATAAGCTAATTAACAGGCATGAACCTGAATGGCATCATAGCGGTTTCTATAAAAATGGGGGCAAAAGCACAATGGGCAGGACTTTCTTTTTTACACTTGAACAAATAGAAGATTTAGCCGAAAATTGGGGTAAAGTGGCAGAAAGAAAGGCAGAAATTGAAGCCGAAACAAAAAGAAAGCAAGAAACTACAATCAAAGGTTTCTACTTTTCCTGGTCTTCTGATTATGGTGGTAACTATGGCAAAAAGCGCAATTTTAAAGTATTAGGGCTTTATGAGGGCAGCGAATTAAGTAAGCCATCAAACTTCACCACTTTAAATGATAGTCAATTTGAAAAGGCGGTTACTATGAAAGGTAAGAAGTATATGGGATGGGATGAGCCAACAATTTCTGAATTTAATTAAAAAAGGTGGGGATACCCCCACCTGATTTTGAAAGCAAATCACAATTGAAAACAGCAAACACAGTGGTTACTACTATTTTCGTGAATTATTAGAAAACAAATATACAATTATGGCATCACAATTTATCAATTTCGCTTTACCAGAGTTCTGTTTTTTAGATGGGGCAAGCCACTTGGGCGACTTACTAGAGGGCAGAACCGTTATACAGCATATTCGCAGTTATTCAATTATTGAAGTAGTTTGTTTGGATGAAATTACTATAAGCGACTTCAAAACACATCAATATCGTTTTACTTATACCAATTCATTGGGGCATAAAGAAAACTATTTGTTTGCCCTTCATTTTAGTTTAGCTATAGATACCGATGAGGCTACAATATCTGAAGAAACAAAGGCAACGATAACAGATATTTTTGAAAAGGCGGCTAATTGGTTTAAGGCCTATATGGATTGGGAAGACGAAAACATATTAAGCGAAGGTTTTTAATTTAATCACCAGGGAATTTCACCCTACAAAAAACGAAAATTTATGTTTATTTATTTTAATTCTGTCACTACAGAAAGCGAAGCAAAGCAGCTTTACCAAAAACTTTGGTTATCCTATTATCTTTTGGAAAACACAATGCAAGAAATCAACAAAGAGTTCAAAGCCTTTCTTGATAGTCTCAAAGCATCGCCCACCGACAACTTAGCCTACCGTAAAGCTGCTATACTTAGGAACGATCCCGAAACATTTCCCGACCTTGTTAAGATGTTTATTTTAAGGGGTGGTAAGTTTAGCGAATCCGATTTTATTAAATACACCGGCTTTGGTGGCACTTCTTCACCAATAAGACAAAAAAGCCATCACGGTAAGCCCGAATTTACTTTAGCAAAGCAAAGGCAATACATTGGCCCGAATGGGTGCAAATGGGATGTATTTATACAAGAATGGAATGGTCAGTTCTTTAATGACCTGGTTAACGAAATGGATGCAATAAACACTATTTGCGACATCCTGCAAACAACTAGAGAAGAAATGATAAACAGCTTTTTTGAAATACCTTTTTAATATTTAATCACAATTAAAATTTACAATTATGTCACAATTAACACAAAGGGTTTTTAATGGCCCATTAGTACAGTTTGCAAATTTTACCAATAATACCCACGTAAACCTTATAAGATTAAAAAAGCCTTATAGTAATGGCATTTCTTATGCAGTTCAACACGTTACGAAATCGCAGTTTAATGATAGCGGATTATTTAAAACAATAGAGCAAGCAACTAAGCGGTTTGAATCAGTTGTAAATAAGTCTTTACAAGAAACCACTTTAAGAAACAGAAATAATTAACAATAACCCAGTAGGCTACTGAATAAACAGCCGTTTTAAACATGGAAAATTTACAAATTGGTCAAAAAGTAAAAGTACTTTTTTATGGCATTTGCCAACATTGGGTAAACGGAATTTATATAGGTAAAATTCAAGAAAAAACAGCTATTCAAAATGAAGTGCACGGTATAAAAGTATCAACAGGTATAGCCCTAGTTTTGCCTGAAGAATTTAAAGAGCGTTTACAAATAATTTAACACTAAACCAGTAGGCTACTGAACAAACAGCCGCTTTAAGTATGGAAAATAAATATTTTGCTCAATGCAGTAATGAAAGCGAGATAAAAACTACTTATGCTTCGCTTTTCAAACAATTTGGAAAAGATGCCGACACTATGGCCTCTATCAATGATCAATACAAGGCAGCTATTGAAACATTAAAACAACCACAACAAGTTAACCCACTTCTACAATTTAAAGTCCAGGCAGTAAAGGCAAACAATTGGACATCCTTTAATCCTCAAAAAAGAGGTGAGCAAGTCATAAACGACTACGGCGAAGAGTTGGCAAGCGATATTGCAGAACTAAGCAAGGATGAAAATGTAAGCGGCTCCGCTATTGCTGATTATGAAGAAAGATATAAACGCTTTTTTAGTAGTTGGTTGAACGCAAAAAGTAATTGCTTTAGCGTTATGATTACTGGCCCTTCTGGCTTCAATAACAAAAGGCATTCAAAAGCCAATAGAAGCGAAGAAAGACACTATCAAATATTTAGGGAATGGAGAGAAAGGGCAAAAAGGGCTATAGTAAGGAAAGCACAACCGGTTAAGACATTTGAAAGCGAACTTGAAAGGTATAAAAGCGAACTTGAAGGAATGCAGAAAATGCAGGAACTAATGAAAGCAAGCAATGTGATTATAAAAAGGGCGAAAGGCAAAGACTGTACTACAGAGCTTATTGCTGCCGGATTAAAAGAGAAATACGCCAAAAGCATACAAGAGCCAGACCATTGCGGCAGAATAGGCTTTGCCTCTTACCAATTAACTAACAATTTGGCTAATATTAAGAGGGTGGAGCAACGTATTAAGGAACTTGAAGCCAAAGAAGCTGCAAGGGTGGAAACGGGAGAAAAAAGGTTTAGTTTTAATGGTGGCGAAATGGTTATAAACTACGAAGCAGACAGAATACAAATATTTTTCGATAACCGACCTACTACTGAAGAGCTTGCAGCATGGAAGCAAAAGGGTCTATCTTCTTTCAATTGGTCACCATCTAATAAGTGCTGGCAGCGTAAAATAACCGGTAACGCTCATTTTGCTGTAAGGCAAATGTTCATAGGCCATAACTTAACAGAAATTAATTAACACTATAAACCAACTAAAATGAATACAGTAACAGAAGTTTTACAGAATTGTACAATAGAGGGTAATATAGTCAAATTACCAGGGGTTACACTTGACAGAAAGCTATACTTAGATACAGCCAAAAAACTTGAACTGATAGGCGGCAAATGGAAGGGCGGCAAAGTATTTGGCTTTGTCTTCTCTAGTGATCCAACAGAACTATTGGAAAAGATAAAAAGCGGCACAACAGTAAACCTTCAGAAAGAATTTCAATACTTCCCTACTCCCAGGCCCTTAGCTGAAAGAATGGTTGAAATGGCAGAGCTTGATAAAAATGATTACATGATATTAGAGCCAAGTGCAGGACAAGGGTCCATGCTCAATGTAATTGCAGAAAAAGCAAAGAGGCCCGTATATTGTTTTGAACTTATGGACGTAAACAGAACGGTTTTAAATAGTAATGAAAAGGCTTTATTATTAGGCGATGATTTTCTTACTGAAATAAACCCACAGCATGACCTTTATGGCAAGTTTGACAGAATTATAGCAAACCCTCCTTTCGCCAAAAATCAGGATATAAGCCACATATATAAAATGTATCTTACAGCAAAGAAAGGGGCGGTTATTGTTACTATGGCTTCTAAGCACTGGCAAATATCAAACAACAAAAAGGAAAGCTATTTCAGGCAATGGCTTGAAATGAAAGGGGCAGAAGTTTTTAATGTAAGTGCAGGAACATTTAAGGAATCAGGCACCAACATAGAAACCGTTATTATCAAAATACGGAAGTGATTTTTTACCAGGGGTTGTGGCTTTTGCTGCAATCCCCTAATTTTGACTAATTATGTACAAGTTACCAAAAGTGTTATTTATAAAAACACAACAAGACATGCAAGGCAATGGCTTTCTATTATCTACAGTTAGCCCAGTAGTATTTGGCAAGGTTTATCTTAGTAAGGACGAGGAAGAGATTATCAGATGGAAACAAACCTATCCAGAGCATATTGATATTGAAGGTTATAATATTCTGGTTATTTATTTTCGTTGTGAAGGATATAGCAATCATTCTTTGAAAGAGATTGATGCAGCATTGAAGGATATGGCAGACTTTTATCTGAATGATTATATACCTGAACATTTAAGCTATCATAAAAAGTTTAAGCGGTAAATAATTCTGAAATACATTCATGTTCTGAAATCAACAATAGAATAGTCAACATTTGCGAATCCAATCCGGATCACATATACTTACAACACATAGCCCCTCTTTGGGGCTTTTTTTATGCCTTTTTACGCTGTAATTGCCTATTTGCATAGGTTTCAGCATTTTTGGACAAAATTTGTCCGTTGAATATTTTTATATTATCTTGAATGTTTTTGTATTTTTGTTCTGAAAAAACAGGGGTAAATAAATATTCGTGTTCTGAAATTATTACTAATGGCATTTACTATAAATACAATTTTAGAAAAGCATGTAGATAAAAAGGGGTTACAGGCAATTACCATTCAGGTAATTTTTGAAAGAATGAAAGCCTTTGCCCCTTCTGGTATTAAAATAATTGCATCCGATTATAGTAATGGCAACGTCATTAATAACCCTTTACGAAAGAAGTATAATTTATTACTTCAATCAAAAATGAATGATATACGAGAGCGCTTACTCGATGCCAGCATAAACAAGCAAGTAATTACGTTACCCATCCTGAAGGACATAGTAAAGGGGAATGCTATAACTAAGGTAGAAGTTACCCTGGTAGACTTCTTTGGGGTAATTATGCGAGAATCGGCCCACAACTTATCAGAAGGACGATTAAAACATTATAAAGTGATGCAAGCCAAAGTAACAATATTTGATAAGAATGTGCTTGTAAGTGATGTTGATTACAATTGGTTATTGCGTTTTGAAAAATACCTACTTAAAACCGGCATAGTAAACAATACACTCAAAAGTAATATGAGTATCTTAAATGCTATACTAAACAGGGCGGTAAAGAAAGACCTATTGGAAAAAAATCCCTTTGTTAAATATGATATGCCAAAAGTAGATGCAACTGAAGCTATTTATCTAACTACTGAAGAATTAGCAAGTTTTCAAGGGGTCGTAGAAGCTATTGGCGAAAGTTCAATGAAGCGTTCCGGTTACTACTTTCTTCTTTCCTGCTATTTTGGCTACAGAATAAGCGATAGCCTTGTTTTCGACCCCTCTGTTAATATTATCAATGGTTCTGCTGTCATACGTGCAAAAAAGAACGGAAAGACCGTTAATATGCCAGTGCTGCCCTTTATGCAAAAGATTATTGATTATGTAGGAGCCAACCCCATCAACCTATCAGAACAAAAGGTAAGGGATTATGTAAAGAAGATAGCGGAGCTTGCCGGAATCACAAAACATGTTAAGTTTCATACGGCCCGTCACACATTTGCTATGAATCTATTAAATAAAGGAGTAGGGCGTGAGTTTGTTGCAGATCTATTAGGAGATACTATTGATGTAAGCAAGATATATGCACATATAGCAAACGAAGCCTTACATAAAGAGATATGGGATAAATTAGGATAGTTTAGCCAGTTCCACAGCAATATCATCATTCAATTGCTTTGCGGCTTGTAGTATGCTTATGTTTTGGGCTTCGCTTAATAGTTTAATTATATAGCGGTTTTGCACTTCTATAATGGCTCTAAGTTGGTTTTCTACATTTTCATTTATTGGTTCACCAGTAGCAAAGTCTATGTTATGGCCAAGTGCTTCTTTCAGTTTTACAATATTCTCATATTTCGGGTTTCTTTCCCCCCTTTCCCACATACCATATTGCACCTGGTCAATACCAATAGCATCAGCCACCTGCTTCTGGGTTAATCTTTTGGCCCTTCGCGCTTCCTTTAATCTTTCGGTGTCTATTTTCATAAGTCATCGTATAATACTGTAGAATTAACTATTGGATATTGACCCTTTAATAAACCACCTCCCCTGCCCTCAAAGGTGTATCTATTCCCTGCAACAAGTTTTAAAGCATCATCATTAAATACGTCTAATAAATAAACAAACCCAATTTCACCATCTACTTTTAACAATACGCAATTTCCCCCCTGATCTGTTTTTTTTACACTATATACATATCCAGTTATTTGCAGTTTATTGTATAAGTAATCCTTATCAGCCCTTACTTGATTTTTTTCATAGTCATGGTAATAATGAGAGGCAGAAACAACTATAGGCTTTTCAGGATAATCATTGCTGCTACTTTCTGTTACATTAGTTGACTTTATTGTTTTATCTATCATCAATGCTGATGAATCTTTTAGGGTTGTATCTATACCAGTTGTATTTTGTGAAGAGGATGTGTTTGTAATAGTGTTTTTATTATCAGTTTTATCATTTTTGGTAAGAGAAAAGCCAGACCATATTAATATTCCTATGACTATTATAGCCAAACAACCAGTAGTGCCCTTTTTGTCTTCATTAGTCATTTTCCTAGTTTTTAATTGTTCATAAATATAGTTAGCAAATATTACTAAACTTGTTAGTTTTTATCTTTCCTTTGAGTGCTAAATCACAGAATAATGTCTAAGAAAACGAAAAAGAAAACTTCCAAAAAAAGCAAGCCTATTAACTTCTTGAAAGTGTTGCTATCTGCAAAACAGTATCATCATCAAGCCGTTTCAATGCTTCTTCCAAAGTAATTTTGTAAGTTTCTGCCATTACCCTTGCCAAGTTGTTATAAATAACTTGAATTATTGCCCTATCAGCAATAGTATCTTCTTTTGTATCATTTGTGCCAATTGTGCTATTTAAACTATTCCCTAGCTTCAAAACCTCTACTAATTTTTTTGCTGTAGCAAATTTTGGATTTCTACTCCCATCTTCATAACACCCATACGCTCTAGTAGTTACCCCTATTAATTCAGCAACTTTAGCTTGAGTATAACCCAGTTGGGCTCTTGCATTTAATAAAATTTCTGGTGTTACTTTCATTTACGAAAACGATATAGTAAATTATTTATTAAAAAGTTCACATTTGTTCACTTAGTTCAATTTTGTACCATTATATTTGTGCCTCAATGTTAATAAAACAAATATAGTACCAATGATTAATACAAGGGATAAACTTAACCCAAAGGTTAGAAAATTAGTAATCTCAAACGGGCATCATTTACAAGATGTTGCGGATGCTGTAGGTCGCAGTTTGCAAACTTCCAGAAGGTGGTTTTTAATCAATGATGAAAACCTTAAAAGAATTGAAGTAGTTGCAATACTTACAAAAATTACCGGCTTAACCAAAGAAGAGATTTTTATACCAATTGAAGAAAAGCAAAGTGTATAGTTATGGCAGAGGCAATGGTAGCACTTCCCCAGTCTGTAATTAATCAGCTATTTAGAGATATAGCCGAATTAAAAAGTATGCAATTGCAGATTATTGGTAAAGACAAAACGGTGTGGCTGTCCGAAGCAGAGGCGGCAGAATGGTTGGGCGTAACAATAAATACCCTACAGTCATACCGGTGTAATGGTAGAATACCAACCAATATATGGCGCAAGGTTGGTCGAAAAGTAGAGTACAACAAAGACAAGTTAATAGTGCATTCAAACAAGTAGATAATGATTATTCATACAGATCACATCACAGTTATTTACCCATACAATGCACTTTACGATTTGATAGAGGCCCAGAAGTTATCAAACGAAACCGAAAAGCACCGCAAAATTGATTTAGTAATTAAAATGCTAGAAAATGACAAACACACGCGCAAACTTCCATCCTTTAATGAATAGCGACAGGCAGTATTCACTAAAGCATTTATACAGATGGCTAGTGTCAGACCTACCAGAGCGGCTCAAAGAAGAATTGGACAAAAAGTGTCCAAACGAAAACAGGGTCAATTATCTTAAAACACAAATTGCTCAACTAAACAAATAACGATATGCTTTACACACTTGCCATCATGATAGTAATTACAGTAGCAGATTACTTATTCATTAAATACGATTCAGTTCAATTAGATAACAACGATAATAGTTTTTAGTATGCAGCAGGACATTCAAGAGATAGAGAAAATAAAGGGCTTAATGGATAAGCTAAATGCCAATTTTAACGCTTACTGTGACGAAGTAATACATAGTGCAGGTTGGGCTGATAAAGATAAACTTACCGCACACCCTCGTTCAGCTTTTATTCAAACATTATTTGAAGTAATTACTACTGTCTTACCAGAGCCACCAAACAATGTAGTGGTAGTGGGAGAATTAAGAATTTTTCACCCAATGGCGTTAGATGATGTAGAAGCTTTACTCAATGGCAACACCCTCTCTTGCGATAAAACAAATGACAATTAATGGATACTACCAAATTTATACTTCTTGCAATAGGGTGGATATGCTTTTCGTGCATTTTAGGCTTACTATCAATGAGGCATAGAAAAGATTAAATAGTGGTTAATTAAGTAGATGAATATCCCTCCCTGCTATTCTTAGCTGGGGAGTATTTTAAAACAGTTCTTTCAAATTCTAACATACGGCGATGATTCGGTTAAGGAAACAAAGTAGTCTATTGGGATTAATCGAGGAGCATTGAAAGCTGCAATGTCTTGAATGGATGGACTAAGGATGGGCGTTGATAAGGTTACTATGACACGAAATACCCTAGTAACCCGAAGGATAGTATTTCTCATCAGGCTCGGAGTGACGCGCGGCTCTGGTATACGGCACCTGAAAAGGACAGTATACCACTTTTAAAATTACTTACGTTTTGGTTTGGTTTTTATAAAATGAAATACGGGGTTGGTTGTCTAGCCGACCCCTCTTTTAAAGCTTTCAATTATGACACATGAAGATAGAAGAAAAAGTAAGTACCCCGATTTGCCAACAAAAAGAGATGCACCATTAATGCTTTACAATATGGACATAGCCAATATAGCAGAAAGAAGACTAAAGGCGCTCCCATTTAGTAACGGGTTTGAAGTGATGGATTTTCTAGGTCACGAAGGAACAATATCCATTACCAGGGTAATTGATAAGGTAGGAAAACATGTAGAAGGTAAGGACGGAAGCAAATGGGCTGTTAGAACAAAAAAACAATAGTCATGGCAAATAAACACGGACTTAGAAAAAAAGAGATCAGTGGAGAAATGCGCTTAATGAGGGATGATAATGTAGAAGTAATGGCATGGCAGCGATTCTATAACAAGAAAAAAAAGGATAGCGTACTAGCAATATGGATTGATAATATAAAGAATTTAAACAGCAGAGGCAACTACTGGGTACACATCAAATTAGACGATCATGCCATACTTGATTGAGGATATACATAGCAGCGCAAAAAGGTCTGTCATTTATGGCAAAGCAGGTGATAAGGTAGAGATAGTTTCAGACGAGCATGAAAGTGTGTTGATAGTAAGAAGTACAGAAAAAGATGCCTTTCCTATTCTTAAACATCAGATTAGCAATAGTATTCCTTCAACAATATTAAACGCTGCAAAAGCAGCTAAGAAAAGAAGGTAAAGCATATTTCAAATATATCATTAAGCAATCCCCATTTAATGGTATGTATCACAACACGGGGAAATTAATTAATCATGAATATTTACTTACCCAATGCTTCGCCCAAAGAAAGGCTTCAGGCATTACAATCCGCAGCAGACAAAGTAGAGAAAACTACTTACTTCAAGCCTCTTAGCGAGGACGAGCTTAATGATAAGCGCGAAATCATTGCAGACAACTGTATAAAGCTGTCCGACCTTTCCGAACAAAAGAAAGAAGCCATTAAGGGTTTTAAAGACACCATGGAACCATTGCAGTTGGAAAACACAAAGATTCTTGGTGAAATCAGAACTAGGATGGTAGAAAAAGAAGGTACTGTTTTTCATATTGCCGACTTCGACAATAAGATGATGGAAACCTACGATGAAAACGGTTTCCTAGTAGGATCACGCCGCTTAAAACCAAATGAAATGCAGAAAAGCATCTTCGATGGTTCTCACCTTCAAGTCGCTAACGGTTAATAATCATTTTTTCTCACACCAATCAATTACATTTTTTATGGAAGACAAATTACAGTCTATCGCTGATACATTAAAATCAGAAGGAATAGACAAAGGTATGCAGCCTGGTACTTACACCATTTTAACCGGTCAGGCACTAGAGCCGCTCAACCCAGTTAAGTTAAAGGTAAGTGGCGATATTAAGTCAGTACGTACTTACTTAGATAGAAGGAGTATCTCAAAAGATTATAGCCCTTTGCAAGCGCTAGATTATAACAACGCAATTATTCTTATCAATAAGGATAAAGGCACTATCACCCTACAGAATAACCCCAACGATCCTTTCGGTACAGAAGTAGAAGGGGTTCTTATTCCCGACACTTCTTTGGCCCCGTTCTGCATCAATCAAAACACACAGTTTACAAGGGAGCAGTTGGTTAAGATATTCCGTTTCAACCGCAGACTTTTTGCGCCCGATAAGTTTCAGGCTATCCTCGATTCTTATTTAAAGTTAGATCTGTCCGGCTCAACCAATTTCAAGGATGAGAACGATAACAGAGGCAACAAAGAGATTTACTTCAAGAAGGTTATTGATAGCAGTAAAGTGCCTACCGAGTTTGTTCTCACTTGCCCCATATTCAAAGGCTTTGGTGCTGAAAGTTTCCGTGTAGAGATATGCCTAGAAGCTACAGATGCCAGTGTGCGTTTTTGGTTTGAAAGTGTAGAGCTTGCCGAATTGATAGAAACCCGTAAGCAAGAGATATTTAGCGAGCAGCTTGCTCCGTATCTGACAAGGCTTGTTATCATCAATCAATAATTTGTAAGCGTATAGTTTACTTATTACTATACGCTTACTTCTTTCTTTCTCTTTCAAATATTCCCATGGCACAAGACAGTAAAATAGAATGGACACATCACACGGCTAATTTATGGTGGGGATGCACTAAAGTACATACAGGATGCGACCATTGCTATGCCGAAACGCTAAGTAACAGATATGGCGTTAATGTATGGGGAGACAAAAGCCCACGTAAACTGATTAAGTCTGTTTGGAGTGATTTAGATAAATTCCAAATAGATGCAAAGAAAGCAGGCGAAGTACATAGGGTGTTTGTAGGTTCAATGATGGATATATTCGAGAAGCCAATGCCATGTATAGACAGTAAAGGAAATCTGGCACAGGGAGATACAGGAAACGTAAGAAGTGTATTGTTTACCCGTATAGATTCAGGTCATTACCCCAACCTTCTTTTTTTACTACTTACAAAGAGGCCCTACAATATCAATTTCTTTATTCCTCCGCATTGGAAAGAAACGCCCCCCACCAATGTCATGTTTGGCTGTAGTGTGTCAGACCAGGATACAGCAGACAGATACATACCACATTTATTGAAGGTGAATGGTAAAAGGTTTTTAAGTATAGAGCCACAGATAGGAAAGGTTGACCTAAGAAAGTGGCTTGCATCAAATGATATTCATTGGGTAATACAAGGGGGAGAAAGCGGTAATGTAAAACGCTACTTCGACATCAACTGGGCTTGTCAGATGCTTTGGCAGTGCAAGAATGCAAATGTGCCTTTCTTCTTCAAGCAGATTGATAAAGTGCAACCTATTCCAGACGATTTATTAATCAGAGAGTTTCCCGTTCTATAAAGATTAGTTTATGACCAAGGATATAATACTTATAGACCTTTTTTCTGGTGCAGGCGGCTTTCATAAAGGCTTAGAGCAAGCAGGGTTTAATATTATCAAAAGCTACTTTTCAGAAATAGACGTTCACGCAATTGCTAACTACAAATACAACTTTCCAGATGCAGAGTATATCGGTTCAGTCCTCAATGTTTCAGGACACAATATCAGACAGCAGCACCCAAATGAAACAATCATTGTTTGTGGAGGATTCCCTTGCCAAGATATTAGTATTGCTGGAAAACGCAAAGGAGTTGAAGTCGGTACACGAAGCGGTTTATTCTTTGAACTTGTTAGGATCATCGCTGAAAGTAGGTGTCAATATTTCATTGCTGAAAATGTCAAAGGATTGTCCTCGATTGGGGGGGGGGGATACATTCTACCAAGTCCTTAAATTTCTTTCCATACCTGGTGAAGGTGGTCCACAATACAACGTGGAAGTCCAGCTTCTTAATACAAGTTGGCTACTCCCCCAAAATAGAGAGAGGTTCTTCTTTATCGGAAGTCTTACAACAGGAAGTGGAACAAAAGTATTTCCTATCACAGAAAACGATTGCAGGTCTGTTAAAGGGGCAAAGCAAGCCACAGATACTCTAATTGATGGGGGGGGGGAGATTGTGAACACACTAACGGCAGGGGGCAATTCAGGGGGAATGCACAGCAGTATGACCTTACTCCGTGTGTGAACAATTACGGCGAAATAAGAGACACGGATATTAGCACTTGCATAGATGCTAGTTATCATAAAGGAATGGATTCTCACGGCGAAAGAACCTTAATAAAGTATAATGAACGAGTATAAAAGTTTATTCGATAAGGACGAAATGCCAACCATCAGAACTGGGGGGGGGGCATCATTAACTAAAAAACATTCGTGGGATATGATTAAGGTAAAACAGATTAACGAAAGCAAGGAAAGCAATGGGGCGCAACGATATATGCAAAATAGAGTGTTTGATTCAGAAGGATTAAGCCCAACGATTGATTCAATGAGTGGTCGTATTTCTATTGCTGTTAAATCTGCCACTAAAGAAGGTTTTGAAGTAGCCAAAGAGGGTGATGCTATCAATATGTCCGTTCCCAACTCTGCCACGCGGCGTGGCAGAGTTGGGAACGGACAGGCACAAATACTTGACACGCAAAGCAATCAGGCAGTAATAGTAGCTCAGAGAGGAAGAAACCCAAATAATCCTTCAGACAGAACCAAAGGTGCATTTATGCAGCAAAGGTTAGAACCTAATACACAAGGCACAACTAATACACTAACCAGTGTTGCAAAGGATAATCTACTAGCATCTGGTATAAGTATAAGAAGATTAACCCCTATTGAATGCTGTAGGCTACAAGGTTTTCCCGATACCTGGACTTTACACGGCAACTACAATGGCACAGTAAAAGAAATATCAGCCACACAACGCTATAAGTTAATGGGTAATGCCGTTACGGTTGATGTGGTAGAATTAATAGGGAGAAAACTGCTCAATCCTCCTCCATAGTTTACCCGTTTTCTTATATGTGCTTATATACTACTACCTACTTGATACTTCTAATTGCTACATCAATGAACTACATAGAACTAATAAATAACTTCTGGGATATGGATATTACTTGGCAATTTAACTGCTGTGAAACTAGGCTGTATTTTTATTTAGTAAAAACAGCGAATAGTTTAGGCTGGTTGGATAACTGGACACATTCAGACGTTCGTACGGCTGCCAATGTGGGAGTGTCAGTAAATTCCATGAAAACAGCAAGAAACCGTTTAGTTCAAGCCAATTTAATTGAGGTAAAAATTGGCGGAAAGTACCACGGAGACAAAACAAGGTATCAAATTTTGATACCTAACCCACAACCTAACCTATACCCTAACCCACAACCTAACCCACAACCTAACCATACCCCATTAACTAAACGTAAACTAAACATAAAGAGTATATGTGTTAGTGCGTGTGAGGAAGAAAAAAAAATTACACCATTAAAAATTGAAGAAAATGAGAGCCCCCCCTTTGCGCCGCCCCCCCCGTTTGTAGTTAACGGTTTTATGCCAGATGTAAAAGACATTGAGCAAGAACTACCCAACATGGAGTTAAACAGAACAAAAGAGTTTGTTTTCTTAAAAAAACGTATTCAAATCGAGGACACTAAAGTTCTGGATGAGTGGCGAGCTTTCAAGTTAAACAACTTCACAGGATCTGTTTACAAAGAAAGTTGGAATGCCGTTTACAAATGGTTTAGAGATTCACTTTTATACTCAATTAACAACACAAGTAATGGAAAACGAATTACTGATTCAAGCAACAAAGGAAATTCAAACGGTAGAAACGGTGGCTTACAAATTCTTACCGGCAACCTTAAAGAGCAACTTGCAAACATTGCAGCAGGAGGAGAAGAGGATACTCTCTTTGAAATATAAAAGCAAACGTATTGCCGAAATGTCTTTGCAGGAACTTAACGGCCATGCCAACGGGTTGCTTATCAAAATCAATGTAATCACCGGTTGGCAGATACCTGGTGGGCAAGATGCACAGGAATACACCAATGTGCTGCTAGATCAGTTTAAAAAGAAGATAGCAGACAGTTATCAGAACCTGAATATTGATGAGATTGAATATGCAATGCGTGAGTATGGTACACAAATTAAGGATTGGGGTAAGTCGCTCAACCTTTCCCTTATCGACAATGCTTTGCAGGAATATCTAAGCAAAAGGCGTGTGCTTTCAGAGATAGAGGAACGTACCAAAGTTGCTTCTGCAGAACCAGTGCAGGAAGAAAACAAAAAGTCCGATTGGTCAGAAAACTGCGAGTACTTTTTATCACAGGCAAAGGTGGGTAATATCGACAAGTGTGTTATTCCTTCTGCCGTATGCGATTGGCTAATGGACTATGGTTATCTATCCCTTACGGTTGATGAAAAGTTCTGGGCAATAGAGAAGTCAAGGTTAGATATGATGTCAAAGCTAGAGCATGATTACCAGATGGGTAATATCAATCGGGAGGATGTAGATAAGCTGTCAGAGTTAAAAAGCGATAAAGAAACTAAGACGCTTCCAAAACAGCTATGGAATGAGTTAAAGAATGAAGCTAAAAGGGAGTGTGCCAGAGAATATTTTAAAAAGATTGCAGAAGAGTTGAAAGCGAAAGAAGTTGAAACAAATAGCCATGAATAAGCTAGATGAAATTTTCGCAAATAACCCTTCTCTAAAAGAAATTAATAAGCATTTGATGGTAAAGCATAAAAGCAGTAGGCCCGTAATTATAAGCAAGTCCAAGATAGTAATACAAGACTTGTTAACCAGGTATTGCGCCGAAAACAACTACACTCTACTCACAGAGCACCGCTTTCACGATGCCCGTAAGTTTCGTTTCGATTGGGCTATTCCCGAAAAAAAGTGGGCTTTTGAATATGAAGGTTTAAACAGCGCTAAATCCCGTCACACCACCAAAGGCGGCTTTACTACAGACACTACTAAGTATAACCTTGCACAAAGCCTCGGTTGGTCAGTATTCCGCTACACGTCACGCAATTATTTAGAAATTGAAACTTTATTGAAATGACAAAAATTTATATTTCTGGTCGTATATCTGGTTTAACCCACCATACCTACACAAATGATTTCTTTAAGGCCCATGAGCAGCTATTAACAATGGGCTACAGCTTTATTGTCAACCCTTTATTTATTACCAGAAAGATTGATAAAGCAAATTACAATGCTTTAATGGTATGCTGCATCAGGCACTTGTTTGAGTGTAATGCTATTTACATGATTGAAGGATGGGAGTTAAGTAAAGGCGCAAGGATCGAGTATAATATCGCAAAAGAGATGGGAATAGAAATAATTTATCAAACTGAAAGATGGTAATTATGAAAAACAAATTAATTATGATATGGCACTTATTAAGGTGCAAAGAATGGATTGTAATAACAGAAGATAAAACAGGTATAAATGCTTCTCCTGCGCTTATTTCTGTAGCAATATATCAATTGTGCTGCGAATCAACTAAAGAAGATATTAAAATACTAACACGGATGGACAGTGCATTAAACGAAGCCAATAACATTATAAAAGGTGTGTTATGAGTAAGATAGAGCATTCAGATGTTACCAAGTTCTTGAATGAGATTAAGTACATGTTATCAGGTATTCAGGAGGCATTGCAGATGGGTGATGATGGCTTTGAGGACAATGTATCTATGCAGTGTGATGAAATTAAAAAGCAGATTGAAACCTTTCAGGTTATCACACTATCAGTACCAGATAAAAAAGAGGCAAAGAAAAAGTATGACTATCTGGAGTATGCAGAAGGAGACCAGCAGGGCGCTCTTACAGATAACGGACTTACTAAGGAAGCAGAGGTTAAGATATTCCAAGCCACACTCTACCAGCATGTTAAAAACAGAATAAGGGATAAGGTAAAAGCAGAAGAGTTGGCAGCAGTTCCGGCAGATAAGTTAGAAAACTTTATAGAAGGTGCTACCATAGAACCATATAGCTTATTAGCAAACAAGATAAACAGTAATTTCTTCTATTCTGCTTTGAAAGTTTTTCAAGACATAGCAGATGAAATTAAAGAAGAGCGTAAGAAATCACCCCAACAAAAATTAGCATTATGAAATGCATACCCATTTTATTCAGTACACCTATGGTACAGGCTATCATTGAAGGTCGTAAGACAATGACAAGAAGAAAGATTAAGCTGTCCAAAGCAGACGAACACCCACTAAGACAAACAAGTCAATGGATGCAGGAAAATAACACTTGCCCATACGGAAAAGTAGGCGATGTACTTTGGGTAAGGGAAACGTTTTGTTCTGATTATGGAATAGATGGATGCTTTGTTTTTAAAGCTACTTGGAATCCTAAAATGATAGAACCAAAATGGCGTCCATCCCTATTCATGCCAAAAGCTGCTTGCCGAATCTTCCTAGAGATTACTGATATACGAGTAGAAAGGTTGCAGGATATAAGTGAGGCGGATGCTATTAATGAGGGGATTGAAGGACGTTTTTTTGCAGGTGATAGACCAATTCTTTTTAAGGATTATTATTATAAATACCCAATTAATGACACAGTCCCAGCAAAATTTTCTTTTAGGACCTTATGGTATTCTATTAATGGAGAAAAGTCATTTGATGCAAACCCATTCGTTTGGGTAATCAGTTTCAAACGTATTGAAAAGCCGGATGGCTTCTCCTAAATTAAAAAAGGTATCATAATAGATACCTTTTTTGTTAAATAGAACGGCAACTCTATTTAAAAGGGCAGCACTAACTTTGGGTAATACTGCTTAATCTTTTCCTTCAATGTTTCAATATCAGTATGAAAAACGCTGTAGTCTGATGATGTTGTTTCTATGTTTGGCGCAAGCCAGCACTCTTCACCATTCTTATATTCAATAACCTTCCAGTAGTAATCCGGTATTGGCACATCTTTCATTTTATCCTTACCATACAAACAACCCGTATATACATAAATACTATCAGTAGTAGGCGCTAGCTGCTTTAATATGTGTTGCTCTAGCCTTTCCCATGGGTGTTCGTTAAAGAAGCTAATCTGAGGCGCTGTGTTAGTATAGTACATACTTTCATTAGCGGCAGTAATATCAAAATAAAAAGCAGAGTAAGGGGATAGATGTCCTTTATCATAACTACCATTATTCAAATACTCTTTATCATTTGCCACCTGGTATTTGGCATCAATCAAAGGATCTTGATGGAATGCTGCTATATTCTTTCTGTCTATCTTATTCGTACTAGTGGCATGAGCAGTAGTTTGAATGTAACAACTAACCAAAGGAGATTTCAAAACAGTATCATACTCCAAAGTATAATAGGTATGTTTTACGGTTATTGTGTGCTGTGCTTGCGATTGAAATGCCAATGCCAGCATAATAAAAAACATTAATAATCTCTTCATTTGTGGTTGTTTGTGGGCGTTTGCCCGGGTTTTAAAATATTTGAAATTATAGATTATTAATTGAGGGAACAGACCATTTTATACTAGACAAATTGCGTTCTCTTTGTTCTCTTTTAAGCCTTTCAGAAAAAGTTTCTTTGCCTTGTCTACGTTTAATATATCTAGAGGATACTTTAATTTCATTGCCGCTATGTGCAGATTTTAAAGCTTCTTCGTGGATAGCCATCCTTTTTAATTCAAAATCTTTATCGTAACTCATTTATACTTGTATTGTGGGTATTTGCCCAGGTTAATTAAAACATTGATTGTTGAGCCATCCAATCAAGAAGCCCAAATTGTGAGGGTTCTTTTGAACTATCTTGATATAGTGTTTTGCTTTAACTATTCTCCAGTTCTGTTTAAAGAGGCTGTCTTTAAGTTTCTTATTTAAAGCCTCTTCTATCTTGTAAGCCCTTAATAAATATTCAGCATCGGCCAAAACAGAATCATTGCGCTTTGCTTCCATTTCACAATGAACGAGTAGAGCACTGTCTATCTTAGCTAAACTGTCATAAGTTGACCTCGCCACCATTTCAGGTATGTTTGGATTTTCTTTTGTTCCGTTATGGCAACCAGCAAAAGCCAGAAAGCACACCATACCAATAGCCCATGAAAGGAATATTATCCAAAAAACATTATAACTATTCCAAAATTTTAAATCATCGTTATCCATTATAAACTATTTATTGCTGTTAAAGTAATATCATCCATTTTTTTAGTCACAGTAATACCCAAAGCTTCCTGCATCATTCCGATAGCAGTCCTAACTCCTGCATTATAGCCACTTTCAAATAATTTATTTGCCACGTCTTGGCTTTTAATTTCATCGCCTTTGATTGGATTCCAATAGATAGGCTTATTGAAAGTTTTTACCTGAGCAATGGTTAATCCCTTCATATCTTCCATAGAAGCTTCCCTGCCTAATATCTTAGCCAAATCGGTTGCAGTTATCCCATACTTAGTTCCAATACATACACCTTTATTGATACTGCCACCAGTCCAACTGCCGTTATCATTGGGTGCTAATTCCCAATCTTCACCTTCTACCCCAATACTTGCATCAAATGCCAAATCATAATCTGCCATAACTATCTTATTTGAATCAAATGAAAAGGGTTAGCCGGTGTTAATGGAAAAAAGTAATTAGTAATATTCATTTCATTAAGTTTTTTCTATCCTTTGCTGTTTCGGCCCATACACCACCCACTATAGCAAGAAATCCTATAACTTCAATTGCTTGTATGAAGGTGGATAGCATCATTACAGTTTACTTTCATATATAGTCCAACATATCCTGCCAACTATCAATACGGTTAATGCAATAACCAACCCCCAAAACTTCCATTCCCAACCACTTGCTTTGTCTTCAGCAGTTTTCTTGTCCAATTCTCTAGCAGTTATTACGCCATTAAGTGTAGCAATATCTAATTTTAAAGTATTGATGCTGTCCTCTGCATTACCCAACTTTATATTTAATGCTGCCATTATTCTAGGATCGGGAGGAATCCTTACCGTATCTGCGTGAAGGTGTGACCTTAAACTATCTATTATCCTGGATAAGTCCTGTTTAATGGATGGCTTTAAAACATTTGGCTTATAATCATCCTCACCATTACTATCAATTGGGCAACCAATGGCCATCAGGTAAGCCATCAGTCTGCTAGTATCCACACTTCCAATTGCTACCGGTGGCTGTGATGGGCAAGGTGTAGACTGTAGCGCATCTGCTTTAAGGCTATCTCCAAAAGCTTTGTTATCATCAATATAGTGCAAGGCATTCACCTTAGCCACATCAGGATGTTTAACCAAATAATCATTGGCACCCTTCTGGGTAACGCATCCAGTTAGCCAACAAGCTGCTAACAGACTAGCCACTGCCACTGAAAGATAAATAAGTACTTGTCTTGCTGTAATTGATTGTTTCATAATCCTAATTAGTTGGTGTATTACTGTCTCCAGTATCAATTTTGGCAGTCTTAGCAACACTCGCTGCTACTACACTCACAGCCACTAAGTACCCACCAATAGTGCTAAGGATAGGTGGCAATACAATAAATGGTACTGCGGTAGGCAACGATACCAATGTGCCACCAACAACTCCCAATGCAATAGCTGCCTTAATAATCTTTTTAAAGAAGTTAGGTGTAGGGGCAGAAAGCCTGTTTAATAATTCGTTCATTTTTTAATCTTTAAATTGTTATCAAAATATGTAAACCATAGCCATATCACTACTATAAATAGTATTATGGCTATCATCTTTTCCATTAATCAATCTCTACCTTTTTTCCTTTATTAACCATTTTACGCATCACCAACCACTTATCAATTGTATAACCAAGCGTTACTAGGCCCGTAATGATAGATACATATACAAGTACATCATTAGCAGTTATTTTAGCCATTATACCTAGTGTTGTCGTTGCTATTGTGCCTAGCCAACTATATTTTCCATGCAAGTGTAAATGCTCCATTCTATTTGTGATAGTTGTAAGATGATTAATAAGGAAAAAGTATAGGCACAACTCAATTGCTATGCCTATGGTAAACAATTACTTTAAATGTACCCCATGCTTTGCTGCTACTCTACTAGCTGCTGCATTAATACTCATACCCAGGGAAGGGGTAGTCTGTAGCGTATCGCTGAAACTAAACTGCCCCTTACTAGTTAGCTTAGTAGTACCTACATAACGAAAAGAAGTCTGCACGGTAGCCAAACTATCAGTAAGGCTAGTGATGGCAATTCCCATTGCGTTCACAGGCACTCCAGCAATTTGCACACTGTCAATTGCCTTTACTACTGGGCGTGTCTGCCCTTGTCCTTGTTGTGGTGCATACTGCGCTTGGCTGCTAACTTCTGACACCAACAGTACGATTGCCACCATCGAGAGGATTGTCATTAAACGTTTCATTTTTGTTTATTTGAAGATTAAGAAAAAAAGAATTAATACCAGGTATCTGTATTTGCATCATATACAAATTTGAAGTATTGACCTGCTGATACAGAGGATGGTAGGTATGATGGCATTGCTCCGAATGCTCCAAACGCCGAATACGACCAAGAAACTGAACTGTAATTTTTGGCAAATTTTACTTCAAAAAAATCTCCTGATTTAGGGCTGGTAAAAAGGTAGGCTGGAAAGACTACATTTATACTACTGCCAGACTTGTCTAAAACTGTTAATCCACCGGGATTTACTATATTTCCAAAAAAATAATCGAAACTATCATCATTATGTATGTATGGTGCAGGGCTTAAATCATCTAGCATCGCTATAGTTCCATCTTTATCTGATAGCGAGTAAGTTCTGTCTTGTGTTAAATTATGAGAATTTATTTCAGAATTATACCCATTTACATAATCTAATACGGATATTGATGAAGTCTTTAATTTACCTGCACCATCACTAGTTATAGCGCCATTGTCAAAAGTTACTGAACCATTTCCTTGTACACCCCAATTAGGCGTTGATAGATTAGCTCCAGAACCATCACCACTTAAATAAAAATTTACATATTGAGAAAAATCACTGTTATAATAATTCATCCCCTGACTACCATACGTAGAGTTGATGGTGCTAAATCCGTCTGAGGTTGAATATATTTGATAGCCACCTTCACTTAAAGTAGATATATCATTTTTAGTACCATCGCTATTCCACTGATTACTACCTAAGCGTAAATTAACTACTTGTCCACCACCATCAGAATTAAGAATATACTTAGGTACTTCATGTCCATCAGTTCCATCTGTTCCATCCGAGTATTCGGTATAAGTGTTTTTGGATTGAATACTTCTGTTAATAAGTACTCCATTACTACTTACATTAAATATATCATCACCAAAAGTATTAACTACATCAATTCCTGCATTACCCATACTCCAACTACTACCATCTATATAATTTGTACCATAAACCCTATTATAGTCTAATCCCCATTCAGCAGGAGTACCAATATCAATAGGATAGTGCCCACCAACACCACCTTTATTGATACTAAAACCGTATGTATCTTCATTACTATTCGTACCTAATGAATTTATTTCATCTGTAGTTATATTAATAGCCGCTCCAAAACCATCATTTGCAGCAGGATTATCTACGATTAATCGACTACGAGAATATATACTACCATTTCCATTAATTTGCGCTGCCGGATAGTCCTCATTCCAATCTAACGCCCAAAACTTGAATGTACCTGCATTATCATCAATAGCTAGTTTAACTCCATTTCCATCATTCCAAGAACCCAATGTAGTATTATAGCCGCTAGCCATTATACCCGCTCTTCTATCATAGCCAAAGTATAAATCTCCAGCTATATCTACTTCGCTTACATTAAAAGTTGCACCACCTACTTCACTATTATTACCTGCTACAAACCCACCATCAAATTCCCAATCACCTGTAACTGTTTGGTTAGAAGTAGGGTCAAACTTGTTACTATTTATCAAGCTGCCCATTACATTAACGTTACCGTTAAGTATGTTATTCAATTTTTGGGCAGTAATACCTTGTCCACTATTAGGTACAATATCATTATTAATCCTAAACCGTAGTGTAGCACTATCAGTTATTTGTGCTTTACCTAGTAGCGATATTGTAAATAGCAACAATAAAAACAAACATTTTTTCATCTTATTATATTTTAATCAAAGGAAGTTTTGCAACATTTTTTACACGGGTTTCAGCGCCCCCAGCATATAAAGTATGGTAACCATGTCCCCCCAAATCATTAGCAGTATTCAAGTATCCTGCTGGCTTAGGCCCACCATTACCTATGGCAGTCATAGTTTGTTGTTCATGGCTATGGCTCATTAGTCCATCATGCGCATACCCACCCACTTTTTCGAGCATCCTACCATCATCAATACCTCTCCCCAGGTCTAGGTACCTATCACTCATGCCCCTTTCATCAGGCAAACCAAACGTAGTACTTCCATCTCCTGTATGAAAAAACCCACGGTATGGATATACACTTACAGCATGCCCTCCATCATCTGTAATAGATTGTACACTACTCCAAAGCGATAAGCTCACCAATTGAAAGTAAGAATGAGAAGTATCATTTATAAAGGCCCATAGTCTAGGATAGTCAGCCCTGTTTAGAATCCTTCCATCTTTCAACAACGTTCCCCTTCTTTCCATTATGCCTAGTACTGCATCCCCTGTTTCTGCAATACTTTGGCTATAGTCCAACACTTCAAGGTTACTGCCATTTACTACTATCTTCAAAAATTCACCATCATGTAGATAAATGTTTTGTACAGATAAGCTACCCCATTTAATTGCATAGCCACTGCTAAAAGTGGATATAGTTGCACTTTTAGCACCAACACATTTTATAAAGAATACCATCCCAGTAGTAAAAACACTGATGTCGTTAAACTTAATAGTAATATTTCCACCGGCAGTATTGGCATTTATCAATACGCCTGCATCCAATGGCCCAATCACATCACCATCGCCCATGGTTATAATATCACCTACCCTGTTCCACATTCCGCTAAAAAATCGTAAATATGCAGTTCTATTGGTCAATGCTTGTGCTTGTGCATTAGCAATGCCACCTGCTCCTGCCAAAACAGCATCAGTAGTTTCTAACTGATATACATCATCAAAAGTCGTTGCTGGTGTTAAGTTTGCCATGTTATGCTATTGAAATTTGCCAAGCGCCAACAAGTATGATGGAACTTGTTTTAGAAATAGTTGCCCTTACCTTCCGGCTAAATAAACTCCCATCATCATCTATCAATCCAAATTCATTTATATCCAATCCATTTGCAACCCCTGTGCCTATAGTAAAGTTAAACTGCACCGTTTTACTATCAGGATAGGTAACACTATCAACACCTACCATATTTCCACTAGATGGTGTTAAGGCAGTATCAGTTACAGCAGGTGCAGTAGCATTAGTACCCACCCCCACGGTGTTTAAGTTAAAGCCACCACTACCACCAAGCAGTTTAGTAATGTTTGTTTTACCCGTGTTTACAATAAGATTATTATCAGTAAAGCTGTCTAGCACTTTACCGGTAGATACTTCTATAACTTTTATAGATAATATCCCTACAAGCCCTTTTATATCTTTAAGTGTATTCATACTATACGTTTATTATCGTTATTTCTAAAGTATCCCCATCAGAACTATAAGAGGTACTACCATCAAATAAATGCACCCCGTTATAAAAGTTATCTATACCAACTATTACCGAATCATTTTCTATTACAGCAGGGTTTAGGCTTCCTTCGTCATTTACTACTATTGCTGCATCTTTAAATGCTATCGAGTAATCAATAAATGCCAAAATACTTCTCGCATTCTTCCACTCATTTATCAACTTTACCAATGCTGCAACTTGTGTTGCATTTACAGCTTGCGAATCATTAAGGGTGATGTTTATACTAAACTTAGCCCAGTTACTTTCCACACCTTCAGCTATTACAGCATCTTGGTATCCTACACTTATCAAAGCCTGCCTCAAACTCCAAACAGTACCCCTGTACTTATGAAGATTAATAGCGTTTTTAATCAATGTCCTTCTTTGGTCATCGTTAGTACACAAGTCATAACCCTTATATCCAAGTACATCAAACTGTTCTGCCAAAAAATAAAGAGCGGATGAATCAACCAAATCAATTATATATATCAAAGCTTTGCTCAAATCCACATTAGCATACCAGGCAGCATCGCTTTGTTCCCAAGCAGCCAAGTCTGGTATGTGCGATATACTGTCCGCTAAAGCTATTTTCTCATTCATAATTTATACTAAACATATCCAACTACGGTTACAGCAATTCCAGTACATTGTGCATAATGGTATTCATCAATACTCACATCATCAGTAGGATCAGTAATATTCACGTTATATACACTACCTTCAATCATACACCATCCCATTATCTGTGCTACTATTATATCCCTACCCAACTGATTAAGCCCTGCATTCACATAGTCCTGAAGTTGCTTATTTACCTTGGCAAGTATGGTGGTAGAATCTACGCCACTAAACAAGGTCAATCCAACGTTTATCGAATACGTAGTTACAATAGGAGAAGTTACTATTACCGTATCGCAAAGCGGCCGCACTTTTTCCGAACTACATATTGCCAATACAAGTGCTTTAATTTCAGTAGAAGGTAGTACGCCACCAGCACACAATGGATATATGTGAACAGTACCAGGTGTTACCGTTGTATTGGTAACATCAAGGTTATTAATACCCACATCTACTATAGAAGGGTGTGCGGTTTTAGCCCAAAATATATAAGCATCTGTTGGCCCAGCTACACTAAAACTATTTGGTGCTAGCTTTATTCTTTCATAAAGCCCTGCATCAGTTTCATCATCAGTACCACCATTGGTAATGTCGCTATTGCTAGCGCTTATCACAAATGGTTGAGGATCTAGTATAGCGTTTATATCACCAATAGCATAATTATTACCTATTGCACCGCTTATTATACAAGTTGCTGTTACCGAGGCAGTAGTATCACCATCATTTACACTTAAGCTGTCATCAGTAGTAAATACTACCTTTTCGTCTTTGCTCTGTATTCTTATTCCCCTTGGCAAGTAAGTACCAGGCTGCCCATCTTCCAAAGTAAAGGTTATGGTACATCTGGCAGTAGCAGCAGCAAGCCTTGTAACGCCTACCAATTCAGCTAAATAATCCAAGGCACTTCCTGTTGCAAATGCAGCAAGGTTTTGTCGTGCCGCCGAGTTTAGGGCTATATTGTAAACCATTCTAGCATAGGCCCTGCTATTTACTTGCAACATTTCAATATCAGCAGGCTCAATAGTCTTACCCAACCTAGCTTGCATGTCTGCAAGTAAGTCAGCTTGTATTGCGCTAGCATCCTCTGTAACAAATGTTGGTAAACCCATTTTAAACTACTTTTACTTGTATGGTTGCAGTTGTATAATTATTGGTGTAAAGCACCAACTGATATTGTACTGTATCAAAATCACTACTAAAATCATCATTAAAACTACCGGCTAGCCTTTCAATTTCCCATGTGCCATATTTGCCCCAGTTAATAGTGCACCATTGTTGCAAATCATTAAGAGTATAGCTTACTTCAGTACTTTGCAATAGGTTTACACCATCTACACAAATAGTTGCCACCCATCCTTCAACCCTTCCCAAAAATGCAACATCCAATGGCGGTACATTACTAGCTATTCTTATTTCCGTTGCGCTATTGTTTATTGGAGTAATTACGCCGTTTGTATATACATAGCCAATGACAGATGTATCGCCGTCTATATCCTTTACATATACATTAAATGTCAACTGGCTAACATTTACTGTGCAGGTAACTTTAGTTACAGTTACATCACTTACCCATTTCTTAATTGCTGTTGCTATTTCATTTTTAATGATAGGGATAGCAGCGTTTATAGGCTTGTCATATTGCTTATAAATAGTAGTTCCAAAGAGCGGTCTCAATGGGTCAGAACCTTGGGAGGTTGTCAATGCAATATTTATTCTTTGTTTTATACACGAAGCTCCTTGTACTATGTAGCCATAGCCTTGTATTCCTATACCCCAAACAGAGTTTTTAATATCACTTGCCGTTGCCATTATTGCGGCTAAATTAAATTTGCCTATCCCTATAAAGTAGACAAAGAATAGACAAGTTATCGGCAAAGACTAAGAGAGTGTACCAATAGCGCTTGTTCCGGTCACTGGCCCACCACCACTAGGAGCAACCAATCCAGTACCAGGTACGTTTAATAAAGCATGGTCTTTAAAATGATTTATAATAGCTTCTGCTTCTGCTTTGCAGGCGGCAAGTCTTATGCCATCAACATCACCATATATGGCAATTAATTCATCATTGGTTTTATTGCTAAAGCTATCTCTTACGCTTTTAAGGGCTGCCCCCAATACATCTTTATTTAAAGCCATAATTTTAAGATAAAAGGTTATTCACTTTGGTTTGAGCCTGTGATAGTTTTGTAAAGTCAGGGTTGTTGCCATATATTACCATTATCTGCTGCACCGCTTCAATCAGAAGTGTAAAAGCTTCTTTCAAACTATCCCCCCCTTTACTCAACCCAAACTTGCTATCAACTTCCACTCTTACCCCACTAGCTATTTCAGTCACACACTTGTTTGTTTCCGATGGAGGAGTATCAACATCATTGTAGGCAGCACCCATTATACATCCCTCTTCACAATATTCATCCATCAGGCAGTGTACTTGTGTTCCCACCTTCAATGGCCATATCTGCTTATTGCCAATGGTAAAAGGATAAAGTATAGGTAGCCAGTCGCTCACAATATTTTCCTTTTTAAAAAATACTATTGCGTAACCGTCCTTGTACTGATTTATTTCACCTACTCTATACATCCTGTTGTTTTGTTAGTTCTCTAGCAATAGCCCCTACACGCTTTATGTCTGCTGTGGTAATATACCCCCCACCTCTATCAACTTTATGCTTACTGCCAATGGTATGATAGATGCCACTAAAGCTGGTGCCCATTTCATCTAATTGTATATTCACCCCTGCACAAAGCAGGATGCAACCAGGTACAGCTATTGCGCCCTCTTGCTCTAGCGAATTATTGCGGTATAACAAAGCTTTTGCTTTTAATGCAGCCTGCTGATCGTTTTCACTTTTAGTATGTATCAATAAATAATCACTACTCGTGTAAGGGTTTTTACTTGCCTTGCTCGACTTAGTAATTGTTTTCTTCGCCTTTGGTACATAGTGAATACTGGTTGCCACAATATAAATATGGCTTGTTTTATCCTTTATGTCATACTGCGTAAGGTCGGTACGTTTAAAAGTTGCAATAGCAGCTTTACCTTCCAAATCAAAGATGCTGGTAAACACAAGTATTTTATTCTTCAGGTTAAACTGCAAACCATACGGTGCGGCAATACGAGAAAGAAATTCCAAATCTGTTTCCCTATTTTGTACCACATACCCAAGTTTTACATTAGGTATATTTCCTTGCACGCTATAGCCAAACTTCTTAGCAATAGATTCAGCAATTTGTCTGATGGTATTGTCTTTATATGTAGCGTTTTTTCTAGTACGAACACCCTGTTTTATGCCTGCTGCCAATGCTTTTATAGTTACATAGTCTCCAACATTACGCATACCAAATACATCAATCTCGTCTATTTCAAATGTTCCACAATTCAATGTTTGTCCGTCTTGTGTTATAGATGCTACCAGTGTTGCCCCCTTTTCAAGATACCATTCATTCTTCCACAATCCCTTTGCATCTTCAAGTTTTATGGTCAGTTCATCACTTTCACCAGCTACCTTATCGCTATACTCAATACTAATAAGGCTTTGCGAAATATCGTTAGTGATATTCACATTGTTATACAATATTTTATATTCAGCAATTTGCATCAGTTCGTTGTTTGTTTCCAAGGTGGTAGCAATTCATTTGCTACCGGCACGTTAATAGTATCAAGTATAGGCACCTGTATAGCATAGCCATTAGGCACTATCAAATCAATAGGAATATCGGGGTTAGCTTCAATGATGCCTGCAAACAAAGTAGCATCACCATATACAGCGTAGCTAATCTGCGACCAGCTCATATCTCCCTTAACCATGTATGTATAGTATCCTGCCATTATTTACGGGTTATGCTGCCATTAATATAGTTAGTCAATGCTGCTTTTAGTTGGGCTATATAGTCCCCAAGGTTATTAGCTAGAATTTTTATTTCGGGCAATGGGTCTGTTTCGCTTTGAAATCTGTTATGAATAAAATCCTTGAAAGGTTGAATTTTCATTAATAACTCATTAACGGCGTAAATAATATTTTGGTCACCATAAGCACAACTACCAGGAGTTTGTGTTTCATTAAAAATCAATCTGGCATTCTTATCTATTTTATCCAAATCAATATCCATCATTGTCATTGCATCCTGCCCTTTACACTTAACATATAATCCATCATAAGCACTGTCATTGCTTAGTCTTTGTATATCATTATAGGCAGCATTTATTATACGCCAATAAACAGCTATTTTACTGTTACAAGTAGGCTTATTAGTTATTGCTTTTTTGTTTTCGGGTTTGTTTACAGCCGGTGCATCTTTACGAGCTTGTGTCAAATCACCTACAAACTCTTTCAAGGTAATAGTTAGTTCACAAGCCACCAAAGCCCCATCCGGCAATTGTTGAGTATTAGTTTTAGAAATGTTCGTTAGTACAAACATTCCTTCTACATCACCATTTCCCCAAATCAAGTTACCAGCAGTAAAGGTTTGCATCATACCATATAACAATGCTATAGATCCTGCTACATCAGTAAAGTCCTGCCTCAATGCAATCTTTATAGTACCCGTTTTCAATGCTTGGCCCGTAGGCTGCAATAGTGCCTTTCTCCCTATTAGCGAATGTTCTGCATAGTAAGCCTCATCGGCCGTGTCAAAGTCCGTAAACCCAGCTAAATTGTCAAAAGTAATATTGCCTAATTGCGCGTACATACGTTAGTTTAATGAAGTCCTTGTTTTATTTTGCTGATACTTTTTCATCAATACGTCCATCTGTCCCATTATTGAATCTGTAATTTGCTTTGTATCACCAGTAGAACCATTTATATTAAATACAGGAGCAATAGTTGTATGTGTAGCATTATTAGAGGATGAACTATTGATAGGTACTGTATTTCCACCAATCAATCTTCCTCCACCACCTTCCAAAACGCTTCCTTGCCATCTTGTAGGAGTGTGTATACTTGTAGCCTTTTCTGTTTTTGTCATTAAATCCCCGTATGTTGGCCCACCAAAACCCAATACAGATGATGCAGCAGATATTTTAGCAATGCCAGCAGTTATTTTGCTAGAGTCAAATGTTAAAGCACCATCCATTACATTCCAAAGCCCTTGAAATATTTTTGCCACATTACTAGCCACTATTCCAATTTCTTCAAGTCCCGACTTGAATTTTGGAACTTTGAAATAACAATAAACCAACGCTCCTGCCAATGCTAATACTGCAATTGTAATTAATACATAAGGGTTAGCTAATGCCGCAATGTCCATAGCTGCTAAAGCACTGGTCAAATTAGTCACACCGGTAATTGCCATAAACATTTTAGCTCCCGAAAGAATGATAAGTAATGAACCAAAACCAAGTGTTAGTAAACTCAAAGCCAATACAATATACATAATTACTTTAGCCATTCTAGGATGAGCCTCCATAAAATCATTCAAACCAGTTATTGCCCATGTTAACCCCTCCATAAACTTAGTATATAAAGGGAGTAAACTTTTTCCCATAGTAGCTTCAAGATTAGTAATGTTGGTATCCATTACTTTATGTTGGTAATTGTAGCTTTCCATAATAGGCCCTAGCTTAGATATTAATTTAGCTTGCCTTTCTTCATCATCCACAAATTCTTTAAACTTATCAGTACCATAATTAGCAATGAAATCTACAAAGTCAGTACTCAATCCCATCTTACCACCAAACGGTTTTGTAATTTCAGAAATCTTACTGGCATCCAATCCTTTCAATTTACTAAATTCAGTCACAAGGTTTTTAATACCCAAGAATTTGCCATTATCAAATAGCTTTAATGCTACCCCATATTTCTTAGCAGCTTCCGTTATTTCTGCAAGTTTTTCAGGCGTTCTAATAGTATCCTCAATTCTTCTTAGGTTAGTACCTACAGTAGCTCCACCAAGCCCACGGCTAATAAAGTACCCACCTATTGCACCAAGTTCCTTTGCAGACTTCAATCCCAATGTTTTTAAGTTAGCAAGTCCAAGCGAAGCCTTAGCATAAAACTCTGTCATTTGGGTAACACTATTTTCAGCACCAAGCCCAACACCACTATCTTTCATCCTTGCCAAGAAGTCCATCATTTCAGGCATTTCTTTGGCATTAATACCAAAATCATTTTTCATCCTGGCAGCAAACAAACCAATTGCAGAAGGATTCATTTGGTCAAAGTAATCAGCCAATTGTGCAACAGATTCACCTACACCACCCAATATGTCTTTTTCGTTTATACGGTTTGCTTTAAGGGTTCTTACCATATCAATATAGGATGTTTGTGTGTTAGCATAAACATCAGACCATTTTTGGGTAGATTTTTCAATTTGTTTATAGGTGGTATCGCTAAACATACCATCTTTTCCCATCATTACGGCTTTTAGTTTAGCCCCAGCTTCCTGCAAGTTACCACTGGCAGTAATGGTTTTATCTATTGCACCTATTCCTGCTTTACCTGCTTCCATAAACATTTGTCCAATCATAGTGCCGCTCATGCCATTCAAAGCCTTTTGCGCTTTATCAGTAGCATTCTGCACCACGGCGCTCATATTATCTACCGCCGTAAGCATCACCGCAATTTTCATCCACTTATCCATCAGACACTTTGTTTAGTTGGTTATGCACTTTTACTGCTTCCTCATACCACTCATATACATCACGGCTTTTATAATTCATCAGCTCCATAGGAAACCTGCCGTAGAAGTGGCAAGTAAAAGCCATTTCCGTAGGAGAAATTAAAAATTTAGATCCGAGCTAATACCCATGATAATACCAAAATCCTTTGCCCTCATCTTCGCAACATCATGCGGCAATATCACAGCACCATCAATGGTAACACTTAAATGTACCAAAGCATATTGCAAGTTTTCACCATTCTTTGGGTTCTTATCATCCTTTATGCCGGCTATTTCCCTTGCTTTCATCACATCCTTAGCAAGCAATTCACGTATCACTGCTATACGCCCACCTTTTAGTGTTACTTGTTTTACCACATTACCATTATCATAGGCTTTGGTGGCAACTCCTTTTTCTTCTTCTGCTTCACTTTCAAAGTAAAATCCATCTTTGTCAGGGGTAGAAGGGTAACTCTTTACTTCTTCTTCAGTTGTTTCAATGTGCTTCATAAATTTTTGTTTTGTAAATAAAAAAGGCAGCGTTTATTACGCCGCCTTTTTTTAAAAGTTATTAAATTCACTCAATATTAAATACCCAAGTTTTCTCTGTATTGTTGCAATTGATCTACACCATTTACAGCATAGTAAGAATTAGCAACATCAATACAAACCAATTCCACACCAGCAATAGATAACTGATAGTAACTTACAGCCCACTCTGTTTCCAAGTCGGCATCATCCATTGGTTTAAGTCCTATTCCGCTTGCACCTTTTGGTCTTACCCTTAGTACGGCTTCAAACAAATCTTCTCCTGTTTTTCCTCCAGCAGCATCCCATTGTTCACGGCTACCAAACACACACAAGTCATGTCCGTTATATACATCGGCACTTTGTATAATGCTGTCTTCTACTGGCCCATTCCACTTAATCTTACAAGTCATTTTATCAAAACCCGTAGGAAACTCCATTTTGCCAATCATGCCCAAAGCCTTATGCTCCGCATCCACTGTTTTAATTTCCGGCAATGTCACTTCTTCAAATGTCCCAAAGTGGCTAATACCATCTAGGTACACATTACCGTTATACAGTTTCTTAATTTCAATTGCCATAACAATTTATTTTGCAGGCTATTAACCTAGTTTACTTAATAGTGTGATGTCCAATACGTTGTTAAATGTTACCCTTTCCGCAGGAGGAGCACCCATGTAAATACGAGTAAATACAATATGGCCTTTCGCCAATTGGTCAGCAGGGTTATCTGCTTTATTGTACACTACTTTACTACCTGGTTGTATAGCCCCTTGTCTTATAAGGTTAGCCATCAAGGTATTACCCTTTGCAAGCATAGTACGAATAAAGGCGCTTGTTATTGGCTTATCCAAGTCACTAGCTACAGCAAGCTCCATGCTTTCAGTAATCACATCATCCAACCTTTGCAGGCTTATGAAGTTTCTAGGATCAGTGTCAGTAGGCCAAGCTGCAGAACGGTTTCCAAAAGACTTAAACCCAGTACCATAACCACTTACTATGGTAGTTACACCCACAGCATTCAAACGGTTAGCCTCACATCCGGCATCGTTTATTTGAAAACTCACAGGCACTTCCATACCAGTAACAATCGGTAATGGCTTACTACTAGGAGAAGTCCAATAACCATTTTCGTTATCGTTCCAAGCAATCAAAGCAGCCATAAAAGCACTGTAAGGATATAGCGCATCAGCACCAGCAGCTTTGTCATAGCTTTTACCAAAAGGATAAAGCAACATAGCCCTTCTGCTTGCAGTATTAAAGTTAATAGTGCTATTACCCCTTCCTTTAATCACATTACCCAAAGATGTACCCAAAGGAGCATCTTGCAAGTACACCGCTCTAAACTTGTCAGCAAGCAAAGACAATTGTGTGGCAACCGCACTCAATTGAGAGTAGAACGGGCTAACAAATATCTTTGGTGTAAACCCAAAAGTAGTGTAGGTAAGGTCAAACAAAGCCAATCCGGTACGGATGTTACTTGTACTATCTACACCACCAATTATTTGGTTAGCGGTAACGGTAGTAGCATCCAAAGCTTTGTAGGTAAATTTAACGGTGGTAGTAAAACCAATCCTTGAACTTAAAGAAACAAAGTTTCCATAATCATCAAGGCTATAGTCTGTTCCTTTCAAAACAGGTATTACACTACCCGAACTATTCTTTACAGTAAAAGTGGTGCCTATTGGTGCATTTGCCAAAGTTGCTTTACCATTCACCAAGGTAACTACTTCATCAGTAATTGTTTTGGTGTTAGTAGTAGCATCAAACACATTTACTACTACTACAGCAACATTACCAGCAATCTGCCTAATTATATCCAATGTCTTAGGAATATTAAATCCAGGTACTGGGCTACCAAACTGTGCATCATCAGTAGGAGAGGAGCATAGTGTAAGTTGTTGTGGATTAGGATTAGGTGTAACAGAAGCTACAGCATCAACTCCATTTGCAAATATACCATTAGGATCAGGTGTAGTAATTTCTAACGCCCAACCATTAGGAGCAGAACCATATCCTGCTTTATAAGTAACAGTCAATGTAGTGCCAGTAGAGGTTGCAACAAACCCATTTGATAATGCATTAATAGCTGTTGCTATACTTGCAGCCAATATTGTCATAGTTGTATCTCCGCTCACCCTTGTGTAACTAATCAAAAGCGTATCGCTATGATCCATGTTTGGTGTATATATGGCAAGAGAATTGCCCACTGTTACACCAGTAGTAAATGTAATGCTTGCAGTTGCTTTGGTTTCAGGGGTAGTAACATTTACAGTAGGTGCGCCTCCGTTTCCTTTTGGTGCTAACCCTATCAAGGCAATAATGCTACTTCTTACAAGGCTTATTGCGCCATTAGGAGAATCTATGTTTACGGTTTCTGAACCGTGTAAAAAATTTGCAGGCATAATATTTTTTTTTAACTCAATGGTAAATACTTACTTGTCAATAGTTTAAATAGGTTGGCGCTTGTTTCGCTATCATCAAACCCTTGTACCAATATGGTAGATGTTTTAAAACTCATCATATATACTACTCCAAGGTTCATGTGTTCTACTGGCTTCAAGTCAATGGGTATCATCCTTTTTTTACAGTTAGCAGGTCGGTATCCAATTAGCGAAGCCTTTATAATGTTAAACAAAGCATACAGCCCGTTTATATTTCTTAGGTTAGTGCTTAGGAACATAAACCCTACGGTTATTTCTTCTTCACAACTCACCTGGTTAATACCATTATTTTCACCAAAAGAACTAGCTAAGTATTTTACGACTACCTTACTGCCATCCATAAACTGTGTAAGATCTCTTGTTTCCTTATCCGTCTGTGGCTCTAGTACTGCTTCAGCGTTTTCGCTAATCCCTAGTGTTGTAAAGTCAGCGTTTAGTTTAGCAGTAAGTTCCGTTTCTAGGTCAGCGTAGTTTAACATCAGGTACCCTTTTTCTTTTGTAAATAAGCTACGAGTGTGTTACCATCAAACTTAGCTTCTACTGCTTGTACATTAAAGGTTAAAGTGTTACCATCTTTTACTATAGTCACTACTTCAATATTCCCTTGCTCACAGCTTTCTAGTAGTCCCACAAACTGCCCTTTTCTATACTCCAAGCAGTAATCAAATATTTTGAAAGAACTTTGTTCAAACCATTCTTGCTTTTGTGTACTATCCTTATAGTGAACATTAGCTACTTGTGCATCACCTCCAGTTGTTGGTGTCCATGTTGCAGCATATCCCATGGTAGCAGAAACCATGTCAACCATAGTATCACGCATCGTATCAAATGGATTGCCCATTTTTTACGATACTTTTAACTTCACTTGACCAGTAGTATCACCACTAGCAGCAGCAGCATAGGCCCATCCTGCCCAAACATTACTTCCTACGGTTGTAGTAAATGCGCTTGTACCATCCCAATACAATTTTGCTCCTTGTGTCCACGCCTGCCCTGTAGTCTTAGCTACAATAGCAACACCAGCCAACTGCACAGTACCGGTACTACCTATTAGTATATCACTTAGTGCTATACCAATCATATCACCTACTGCTACTACGCTTCCGCTAGTTATGTTAGAACCAGTAGCGTTAGTATATTGTATCGACTCACCATGTGTTACAAAATTCGTTGCCATATTTCTTAAAATGTGGGGAGGTATTTACCCTCCCCTTGTTTGATAATATTTTTTTACTTAATCAATTACGCACCAGGGTTTTTAACCATACCACGGAAATCAATTGCTTTGATACCATAAGTATTACGAATTTTTGTTTCCATGCCATCTACATCAAAGCTGTAGCGGCTTTCGGTAAACAACTCTTGACCTTCAAGGTTAGCAACTTCAATTGTTGGTATTGCACTTGGGGTGGCAGACAAAAACCATTGGTTACCACTTATGTTTGCATCAACAATTGGGGTTAAGCTACCACCAAGTTTGTTTATTTTGCCTTGCTCTGTAGCAACATAATTGCTAGAGGTAAATTGTTCAGCAAGCGTTTCAAGTGCTGGCCCAACTATCAAGAACTTAGGGTTCAAGTTCAGCTTGTTTCCACTTGGCGAAGTTTGGCTTCTCAACAACAATCTCATGGCAGTCAAGCTATCAATGTTGATAGTGGTACCAGTACCAATCAAGTTATTGTGATCAGCATGGAAAATATATTTTCCATCACTCATTTTGTTAGCACCCTTAAACACGCTAGTTGCTGAAGTAAGCACTTGGTAAAATGCCCTGTTGTGGAACTGGGTAAACCCATCAACAACATTTGCAACAGCATCATTAAACATGCTCAAATCATCATTAATAAGCGCTTCCCATGAAAGGATTAACTTCTTACCAAATTTATACACACGGTAGCTTTCCTTACCATCTGTCATTTTAATTTGAGTGTACTCGCCACCTTCCAAAATTTCGCTTGTCTCGTCAATGAACACGTCATTCAAACGAACATTACTAAATGGTTTAAAATCCTTTGCAGTACGTTTCTTTACCAATGGCTCCCATGTTCTTTCCGCCAATTGATAACGTTGCAATGCAACTTTATTCAACACATTTTCTGTGATGGAAGGGAAATCACTAGTTGTCAATGAACCAGCAGAACGAACAGCATATTCAGGGTCAAGACACATTCTTTTCAACTCACGAAGGTTTGTAGTACGAGGGTTCACACCGCGCTCAACCAAACATTCAAAAGCAATATCTTTCAAAGACATTCCTCTGTACACATCTGGTGCATACTTCACATCCTTACCATCTTCGTCTTTCAACTGAATACCAGCCCTTTGCAGGATAGCATGCTCTTTTGCCAAAGCACGAGCAGCAATTCTCTTTTCGTCACCAACAACTACCGGTGCAGGACCACCCAAGCCGTTCAATTCTTTATCTTGCATTTCAGCTACTTTATCAATGATCGACTTTCTTACTGCATCAATACTTTCAGTACCGGCAATAAGGCTATCCATAAAGTTTACACCTTTATCATCTACCAAACTGTCAAGTTTAAACTTGCGGCAAGTCTGCGTAATTTCTAAAAGTCTTTCTCTCTCTGCTTTTGTACTAGCAGGAGGTGGCGTAGGATTAGCAATCCTTGTTACTTCTGCAATAGCTTTTCCACGGGCTACTTCTTCCGTAATAGTCTCGTCATCAATCAATGTTTGAGCAAAGCTATCCTCTAGCTTCAAAGCTCTACAAACACCTTCAATGGCTTCTTTTCTTGCTTTTTTTTGCGCTTCTGTAAGCATGTTATTATTATTAAATGTTTGAATAATTACTTCGTTTTCTTCTGTCCTGTTTCTTACACCGGCAGTATAATCAGCAGGGATGGTAACAAAACTCACTTCTTGTGCTTCCCAAGAAACTGTTTTTAAAATCCTGATACCATCCTTTTCATTGCCAGTATCAATCATCTTTTTTCTAGCAAACCGAAAGGATATATTTTTTATGATACCGTCCGAAATATCTTTTACCGTATCCTTCCATTTATCGCTTTTGCTAAGTCTTAGTATTGCTTTAGCTTCTTTGGTAGCTTCATCTATCCAAGCCCTTACTACAACACCTATTTGGCTCGTAATTGATTCGTCTTGATGGTTATCTAAAACTGCCCCGTTGTTATTTATCCTTTGTAGGTCGGCAGCCGCATTAGATATTTCAACTTGCTCATAAAACCGCTCACCATTAGGCAATTTTTCTATAACCAGGCTTTCAGTAGCAAATACTACTTCTATTTCATTTGTATCTACATTAAAAGAACTAGTGTTGATAGTACCACCCATAAAAGGTGTTTTCATCATTTGTCGTATCGTAGTTACATTTTTAGGCATTAATACTTGTTACTTTTAAAAGCCAAAACTACTATGCTGCAAATCATTCATTTAGTCAAGCTATCGGCAGTATTTCGGCAATTAAAAAAGGCCTCCGTTTCCAGAAGCCTTTTTAAACAATTTATTCTCTTGCTGCACCAGGGTCTGTCCGGTCAGCATTTTTGCCACCAACATCATTTCTATTAGCATCAAACTCTGGGAAACTAGTAGGCATCAATCCCGCCTTTTTCATTTCACCATGCTCTTTAATCAATTGAACCAAAACTTCTTCTGGGTTATCTCCAAATTCTTTAATTGCTTCTTCCCATGTAGTAAATTTCCCTCTTACTTTTTCTAGCAATGCCTTGGTTTCCTTATAAGGGTCTATCATTTCACGGCGAGGAGGTGTCCATCGTGCATCAAAACTAGCCCCCATTGGTAGCATGGCAGCCATTTGTGCAGCCTCCACAAACCACTCAAAGGCAGTGTCACAAAAAGGGATCATTATATTATTCTGCCAAAAGTTTACGTTACGCTGAAACTCCAGCCATCCCATACGCCCACTGCTAAAGTTTACATTACTCAAATCACCTGTCAAAGCTTCATGCGTAGTACCCACACCGGCTGCTATCTTATGCTTATTCCCCTTTACATATTCAGGATACCCAGTAGAAGTAGGAGGAGTATTAAAGGCTACAGTCTCACCTGGTCTTAGTTTATGAAATGTCCCAGGCTCCATGGTATCAAAGCTGCTAGCCAAATCATCTTTTCCGTTTGTTTCATCTTGTGTTATTGCTCCAACCATACAACTAGCAATCTTTGCTCTTATACGCTCATTATATTCATAATCCTTTAAATCTTTAATATCCAATAGTACTGCATGGTTTTCAGGAATACCCCTTATCTGTCCTGGTCTTTCCGCATTGTAAACATGAATAATGTCTTTAGCATCTATAAAACTACTATGGGTGGCAAATTCTCCAGGGTGTCTGTTCCATAACCAGTATCCAACTCTTTCACCTTGTTTGTTAAAAGCTATGCCATACCAGGTAATACCCCCATATTCATTCTCCAAAGAAAATTTACCATTATCAATATAGTCAGCCTCAAGTACTTGCAGTCTCAAAGGAATAGTATATTTACTAGTGGCTCTTCTGCGTACTATCAAACATTCACCACTCATAAATACTGTTTTAAGTATTAGGTGTTGAAGCCCGTAAAAGTTATAGCGTTGGTCATAATCACACTTTACTTTTTCTGCCCAAAGCTTCCAAACTTCTTTTGCCCTATCAGCTTTGCCACTTCTACCGCTTACTACTGGTGTGGGTATTATGCCAGTCCCAATAATGTTGTTAGGCATCACACGCAACCAGTTCTTTGTATATGCATCATTACGGTGTAGTTCTCGGCTTCTATTCCGTAGCAATACAAAACCCGTTTGGTTCTCTACGTTGCTACTACTACTAGTGCCGGTAAAGTCTTCAGTATTTCGCCCACGACTTGCACCATCAAACTTCCTCATGCCTGTAGTACCTGTCATATCTTCAAGGCGTTCTCTATTCAGCATACGCCTTACACCAATCTCAGGCGCAATAAAAGAAATTACTTTATCTACAATATTTTGTTTCATAATTACCAGTTATCATTATTACAATTCGGTGAAGAAGGATAAAGCCCACTTTTGTAAGTAGTTTGTATTTTTCTACTATTTCCCAATGGTGATACATTTATTCCCAAGTCACCCTCCATCAATCCTTTAATTCTTATCATTTCATCAAGGGTTCTATACTCAACTTCTTTGTCTGCATACTTAACCCTTGTAGCCCCCTGCGATATTGCAGCAGTCATTGCATCGTATTGTGCTTGTGTAAATGCCATTATTTAATTATTTAACCTTGTAAACGAAGATGCCAAACATATTTTTTTTCAAAATTATTGGCAACAGATATAACCCCGTTGATGTTGTCTAATGTTTGCCTATAAATATCCTTGTGAATATCAATTTTTTCCACTCCGGTATTTATTGTGCTTCTAGCCTTATTTACCCTTTTAGCTATTATATAATCCTTCAATTCTGTATTTTTCATTATTATATAGCACACTATATATCTTATGTTGGCAATGTCTGTACTCGAATTATTCAGCATAATGCTTTCATCAATTTCAAAATAATTACAGGCAGCATTTATAACAGTCTCCATAAGCTCTTTGTCTTTAGGATGTATATATACATAATTTGTTTCTTTACCCATGTATTTGTATTTAATCGTTATTCCAAAAAGCACTTTTCTTTTTTTGTGCAACTTTTACCGGCTCATCTTTCCCCATAACATCAATCGGTGTTCCGCTTGTCAATAGTTCCCTATCCCACCTGTCGCTATCCCATCTATCCATCCCAATTATGGCAGCAGCAGCACGGGCATAAACAAACGTATCTAGTGGCTCATTCCTTTCATACTTCTTTATCCATACATACTCATAAAACCCTTTCTTATTTTCCACGCGCAACAATTCTTCAGCTACTAGCCCTCGGAAGAAGTTTGGCTCTTTTGGTAAGAAGTAGCAGTAGCCATTAGGTATCTCTCCGCTATCATAATCAATAGACTGTTTCAGGTATCCATACAGTTCACTTTTAATCATGCTCACACCCACCCCAAATACTTTTACTTCTCCTATCTTAGTACCCCCTTTAGTAACCTGTACGCTTTTTGGTGCAGAGAATGTCATGTCCAATTTAGACATACCCTTTATGGGCACTACCCTGTTTAGTTGGTGATTCTTCACAAACTCATATACCTTCTTTGTGTTGTAACCAGTATCTATAGCCATCAACCGCATAGGCACAACATGATTGTCCACTCTTACCCATGTTCGGTTTACTACCTTATCAAGTTCTCTCCAAACGGGGTCTTGGTCAGTACTGCCTACAATTACCTGGTAGTCTATCAATTGGCTACGTTTTCCCTTCATCCATCCGGTTACCATATACTCAATACGATCAGCCTGCACATCACAACCAATTGTTATAAAAGTCACATCCGCAAAAGGAATATTAGCCTCATACTTATTAGCTTCACTTTGGTAACGGTTGTATAGCATTTCCCATTCTGGTCTATCTCCCTGCTGTGCCTCATAACACTCACCTAGTTTAGTATTCATAAAGGCAATCGTCTCTGGTATATCTCCAATGCTTTCTTCATAGTCTTTTGCCATGTTTCCCCAGCTATACATACCAAGTGGGCTATACATAGCAGATAGGTGGTACCCATAATCCCTTTCATTTTCCAATTGAGGAAAAGCAGATACCCACTTACCCTTTGCCAACATAGTAGTCTTAAACCGTTCTGGTATCAGTTCCCTGCATCCTGCACATTCATATTGCGCTTGCTCATACTTACCTATCTCATAGCGCAATTGTGAAAACAATAGTATCTGCATGTAATTACAATGAGGGCAAGGAACATGGTAATAACGTTGGCTAGTTTTTTCAAATTCCTTATCTATAGCGCTAGTGCCTTTAAGAGTGGGTGTGCTAGTAATAAGCATCTTTTTAGTGCTGCCATATGTAGCAGTTCTGGTCTCTGCAAGTTTCAATGCACTGCCCTCACCGCCCACGTTCAATGGGTAACGATCAATCTCATCCATATACACAAAACGTATTGCAGTACTCGCAAGCCCCACCGGACTGTTAGCCCCAATCATAGTAAGGCTACCACCCTCAAAATACTTTTCAGTAATAGTGTTGCCACTTTCACGGCTTTTCATTGCTTTTACTTTAGCCGTAAGCCGAGGCACAAGGTCAACCATCTTCTGTATTCTGGTCTTACTTGTCTTCTTAATCATGGCATCGGTAGGCATTACATATAAAAACGGAGCAGGAGAAACATCAATAGTATATCCTAGCCAATTATTACCTAGTTCTGTAGCTCCTACCTGACTACCCTTTTTAAATATTATTTTTATGGCAGGATCTGTCACGCTCAAATGGTCCGCTATTTCTTTTAGGTAAGGAGTACGGCTCATCTTAAACTTACCAGGTACAGCGTTTTCATCAGGAAGGATGCGGTACCTATCCGCCCACTCACTTACCGTGATGATGTCGTCAGGTCTTAGCCCCCTTTGAAATGCTGATATGATGGAAAGATTGAGATTCATTTATCAGTCAATACAAATTTTAATGTGGGAGCCTTCTTTGATATTTGTTATTGTTACTGATGTTCCATTTAATTTTATTAAATTATCAGATGGTTTTGTTTTAATAAGTTCATCTACAAGTCTTACAGTTTCTTTTACTTGCACATCAACTATTGGTTCTTTAATTTCAACCCAATTGTTATTAATTTCGCTTATTGGAAAACAGGTATCAAAACCATTGTTATCAATTCCATAACAATATCCTTCTACAAACCTTTCTTTTTTTAAATTTTCCTCAAAGTTTTTTAATCGATTTTTTATTAATAGTATCTCATTTTCTTCAACGTAATCTTTAGGATTAAATAGTTCATTTTTACGTTTCACTAAAAACTCAACCACTTCTTTTGGAGTAACTTCAATGCCATCATATATTATTACTTCACAAGTAATATTTAACCTTAACTTTTTTGTATTCATTTTTATTCATTTATTGTTATTTCACTAAAATTTGCATAAGAAGAAAGTATATCGTTTATAGCTTCTTTCATTATATTTATGGCAGTCACTTTGTTTCCACTTGCCAGCACCTCGTCAACAATCATTTCCGGTAGTTTGGTAATACTCTTCTTCAATTGACTACCAAAAGCAAATAACACCTTTTCAACATCTATCTTTTTCACCAGTACCTTTTCCGTTTCAAGCAATTTCAACCTAGCAAGCTCCGCGCTTATAATTTCATTTATCCTCATGGCGCTTGCCAAATCCATGTTCGATGTAATCTTCAAACTTTTAAGCAGTTCACTTTCTGCTTTAATTGGTGTATAGTTTGTAGTTACATTGCTTTCAGTTGTAGTTTGTTTGTTACTCTTTTGCGTTACAGCTGCTTTGCTTTTTTCAACCTTTTCAATAAACTTTGCTTTGCTAATCCCGTTCTTCTTAACCACTCTTACACTCTTCACCCATTCATCAACTAGGGCTTTCTCTTCATCTATCTTTTTGGTGGCCGCATCTATGCCAACCGTAAATTTACCATCCTTAATAGCCCTGCGAATACTTATTTCACTAACGCCTATCAGCTTTGCAAAAGCCCTTATACTTATTAGTTTAGGCATATTACAATAGCATTTGTCCTAGGATATAGTCTAATTTCTGAATCATCTTTCCTGCAAACAATGGCTGTATATAGTTAGATATTATCTTTTGTGTTTTAGGGTTAATAGCTGCCCCGTGTATAGATACACCAATCAAAGGAGTAACACTATCATTACCAGTAGGTCCATAAGTCCTTCTACTTCCTTTGCCCAGTCTTTGTACAAAACCATAATCCCCACCACCCTTGTAGTCACCACGGGCAAACACACGCCCACTCATGGTTGGCAATAGAAAAGCATGTTGGTAAACTTCAACTACACCCCTCAAAGCTTCAAAGGTTACACCCCCTCCAAACTTACCCCTAGTATTAAGTTTCGTTTTCTGAACCCCCCTTTTTGAAATAGTAGAAGTACTCCCAGATTGATAACTAAATTTCAATTTAAAAAAGTTAGCAGGAATAGGAGTAGAGGAAGCTATGATGGCACCGGTAAGGTAAGTATTCATTACAGCTTTACCAGCATGGGGGTAAGCAGTTGCTTTATCTAAACCCAATGCTTTAGGTATAGCTATGTCTGCAATAGTATATACTTGTTTGATTGCTCTTTTTGCTTCAGTCTTTCCTAATGATATGGTTTCGTTAATGGCAAATACAGTGGCTCTGTTAATACCTTTTTTGTTCAGCATTCCGCTTAGTTGCCCTAAATCTTTTATTGCTTTTTCGACATCAGTTTTAATATTTATTGTAGTATAATCTGACATACAAAAGTATTTTATAAAAACAAATGTATGTATTATTTAAAAGTGCGACACCTTTTTTATTTTTTTGCGACAACTACTACTACTTTGTCGCATTTTTTATAGCTTCGCTATAAACCCCCAACCACCCTGCGACACCTTTTTTAACCCTAATCTAGCGATTTTTTGAGGCTCGGCGTAGC
>Ga0304729_1000151_pt1 | contig 47154 bp, 42 predicted proteins | sample C_131016_MF_Meta_FD_190475 | JGI IMG/M metagenome (GOLD analysis project Ga0304729, IMG submission 190475) | Freshwater microbial communities from Lake Croche, Canada to study carbon cycling - C_131016_MF_MetaG (v2) (version 2) | ecosystem: Environmental > Aquatic > Freshwater > Lake | place... | reverse complement strand
TGCTGCCATACTCTGGAGACTTCCTCTCTTACGAGTATCACTCTGCAAATCAAGTAATCCCATATCCCCCAAAACGAACCATAAGAGGAAATTGTTCTCCCTCGGTATTCTGATCCGGGTTTCTGCCTTTAAGCCCCAGGTGTTTAGCCTGTAACATTTGAGTTATGGGATCTATCAATGTTCTGCCTGACATCCTCGCCAGCCTGGTGGCTGCCGGCGAGGTGGTGGAACGCCCCGCCTCGGTGGTGAAGGAACTGGTGGAGAACTCCATCGATGCCGGTGCAAGGCGGATCACCGTCGAGTTTCAGCGTGGGGGAACCCGGATGATGCGTGTGACCGATGATGGATCGGGGATGGATCGTTCCGATGCCCTGCTCTGCCTGGAGCGGCATGCGACCAGTAAAATCCGCCAAAGTGCCGATCTCACAGCCATTACGACGATGGGCTTCCGTGGCGAGGCGCTTCCCAGCATTGCCAGTGTGTCGCGGTTTCAACTCTCTACTCGACGCAGAGAGGATGAGGCGGGAACCCTCATCACGGTGACCGGTGGCAAAGTGCATGATGTTCAGGAAAGCGGAGAGGCGCCCGGCACCAGAATCGAAGTGAGTGATCTTTTTTTCAATGTGCCGGCGCGCCGCAAATTTCTGCGGGGAGAGCAGACCGAGGCGGCGAATATCCTCCAGCAGATCGAGATCCTGGCCGTGGCTCATCCCGAAATCGCCTTCATCTGCCTGCGCGACGGGCGCGAGGTATTCCGGCTAGCCGCCACGGAGGATCTGGCCGTTCGCCTCCGGGATCTGCATGGCGATGCATTTCTGGGTAAACTGCTTCCTATGCCGCCACTCGAAAGTCACGGAGTGAGGGTCCGCGGATGGATCGCCAAGCCGGGTGAGGGGAGGAGTGATCGTTCTCTGCAGATGACTTTTGTGAACGGACGCATGATCCGCAGTCCCATCTTATCGCTCCCCCTGCGGGAAGCCTGCGACGGGGTGCTGGCTAAGGGGCTCCACCCTCCGGCGGTTCTTTTCTTTGACATGGATCCGGCTGCCGTCGACTGCAATGTGCACCCGGCCAAGCGTGAGGTGCGTTTCCGTGATCCGGCGGCGATCCGTGCCGTGGCCCTGCAGGCGGCTCGATCCGCATGGGAGAATGCCGCACCGCATGGGAAATTCACGCCTGGTGTCGGCTCAGACCCGCTCTTTCCCCCTATCTCGAAGTCAGCATGGGTGGCGGCATCCGATTCCCAAAGAGAGTTTAAGGATCAGGAGGTGGAATCAGGTCGCTTGGCTGAGTCACCTACTGCGTTTTCATCCCCAACTTCTAACTTTCAATTTCCTACTCCTCAAGCGGTTCAATTTATTGGATCGCTGGGCGTTCGCTACCTGCTCTTTGAGGAACAGGAGAGCCTGATGCTGATCGAGATCCGGGCGGCCCGTGAACGCATTCTTTATGAGCGCTATCTTGCAAGGTTGACCACTGGAGAGTTGGAAAGCCAGCGCCTCCTCTTGCCTGAGGTGCTTGCCATATCCCCCGCCGATGTCGCGTGGATCGAGGCCCACGCTGAAATTCTACTGAAAGCTGGTCTCTCGGCCGAATCGTTCGGTCAGGGAAGCATCAAGGTGGATGCTGTGCCGGCAGATGCCAGCGATCTTCCGGCCATGGAAATCGTGATCAGACTTATGGACGAACTCAGAACTCAGGGTGATTCATACGCCTTGGATCAAGGCACACGCGAGACTCTTGCCGCCTCCGTCAGTCGCCTGGCAGCTGCCGGAGCAAAACTCCCTGCGGGTGAGGAGAGCGCACGCATGCTCCTCAGGGATCTTCTGGCCTGTAATCTCCCTTACGCCACCCCGAAGGGACGCCCTACCATGAGTCAACTATCACCCGGTGAACTAGCGCGTAGGTTTAGCGCATAGGTAGTGAGGGTGCTAACCAGATTCCTATTTACGACTTCATAATTGTACTCACTCACTCCCGTGAGGCTCGCCCTTCGGGTCCGCCTACGGCGGCTACAACTCGGCCATCCCATGGCCTCGTTTCATCCTTCATATTTCATAATTCATCCCTCATCCTCTCCTGCGGATGCCCGAGCAACTTTTTATAGAACCGGCTACGATCGACGATCTGCCTCAGTTAGCAGATCTTCTCTTTGATCTTTTTTCCCAGGAGGCGGATTTTATTCCTGACAGGGAGAAACAGATGCGGGGTCTCAGGCTCATTCTGGAACAACCGAACCGGGGGCGGATCTTCGTGCTGCGTAACCAAGCTCGGATCATCGGGATGATCAATCTGCTGATCACCATCAGCACGGCCGAGGGAGGTTTTGTTCTCATCCTCGAGGACCTTGTCGTCCACAAGGATCACCGAAGTCAGGGCTACGGGAGTCGTTTGCTGGAGCATGCGCTAGGCTATGCTAGGGCTAAAGATTTCCTGCGCATCACACTCCTGACGGACAAGTTGGAGGAGGGTGCCCGATCCTTCTATGAGCAGCATGGCTTTAAGCAGAGCGGAATGGTACCGATGCGCTATTATTTCTCGCCCCATGAGAAGAAAACTGTTTCCGCTGACAAGATTTCATGAATGGTGAGGAGGCATCCCAGGAGGGAGTTGTGAACCTGGGTTTTGCCCGTGTCGATGCCTCACGGCGTGAGCGTTGCGGCCGCGCCGAAGTGATTTTCGGCGAGGGAAAGACCCCGGTGGAGATAGCACGGATCGCCTCCACCATCCACGGGCGTGAGGGGCATGTCCTGGTTACCAGGATTTCGGCCGACCAGGCGGAAGTTGTCCAAACCCAGCTTACCGCGGCCATCTACCATGAGAGGGCTCGTTGCCTGACACTCGGAAAGCCGCCGGTGAATAACTCCTCCGTGACGGTTGGCGTCCTCTGCGCCGGCACCTCGGACCTTGCCGTGGCCGAGGAGGCTGCGGTCACGCTACAGGCCTTCGGCCGGCGTGTGGAGAAGATCCATGATGTCGGGGTGGCTGGCATCCACCGATTGCTTGGAGAAATTGACCGCGTGCGTGCCTGCGGAGTCGTGATCGTGGTGGCGGGAATGGAAGGTGCTCTTCCCAGTGCTGTCGCGGGTCTTGTCGAGATTCCCGTGATCGCGGTGCCGACGAGCGTCGGTTATGGGGCCAGCTTTGGAGGTCTTACGGCACTGCTTGGCATGGTCAACAGCTGCGCCAACGGAGTCACCGTGACGAACATCGACAATGGCTTCGGTGCAGCCTGTGCCGCTGATGCCATTCTGAGGCTTCTGGAAAAGCGAGGACAAGCGGAAGAAAAATCCCTTTGATGAACAACGGGCTCGCCGCATTCGTTCTGGCAGCAGGACTCGGAACGCGTCTGTCACCGCTGACGAATATCCTCCCTAAGCCGCTAGTGCCGGTCTTTCACAAACCGCTCTTGACCTTCGCTCTGGATAGCCTGATTGCCGCAGGAGTGGGGCAGTTTGCGCTCAATTCCCATCATCTCCCGAATGCCTTCGCACCTGTCTTCGGTACCGATCCACACTATCGTGAGCGTCCCCTGAGTCTCTTTCATGAGCCGCTTCTGCTCGACACGGGAGGAGGTATTCGCAATGCCCGCTCGGCACTGGGGGAATCGACCTTTTTTCTCTACAACGGCGATATCCTTGCCGATCTGCCCCTTGCTGAATTACTGAGCACTCACACATCCTCCGGCGCCTTAGCAACGCTCTTGCTGAGGCCTTCTGAGGGTGGAGGTGTCGCCAATGTGAACTTTGACAAGACCTCCGGCCGAGTGCTTGATCTCAGGGGAGTGTTAGGTAAGAACCCAGGTGAATTGACTGTCTATTCCGGGATCGCAGTCTTAGAGCCTAGGATCTTTGACTGGATTCCGGATGAGGGGCCTTACTCGATCATCGATGCCTTGCTTCAAGCGATGCGATCGGGTGAGGAAATCGGAGGTCTATTGGCGAGGGACGGACTCTGGATGGATCTGGGTACTCCGAGCGCCTATCTGGAAGCTCACCGTCTGCTGGCTAATCCGCTAAGTCGCCCAGGCTATCTTTCCGACTCTGAATGGCCGCTTATGACCCATCCGGAGGCGCTTGTGGAATCTGGAGTCAAACTCGAGGGCATCGTATCCGTCGGCCCCGGAGCCGTCGTGCGAAGCGGAGCAGTCTTGAAAGATTCCGTGATCTGGCCTGGATCCGTGATCGAATCCAAAGCGCACCTCGATGGCTGTATCGTGAGTGGCAGAAACTTTGTTGCCGGAGATCACACGGGAGAAGTGCTCTGATGAACGCAAAACTACTATTGGAAAAAACGGCCTCCGAGCTGTCCGGATTTTCTCCGATATCCCTTCACCCCATCGAGAAAGGCGGATCCAGCCGATACTTCTTCCGGGTGAGTTCCCCGGAGCGCTCCGTCATCCTGGTGCAGGATCTCGGAGAGAAAGAAGAGAACAGGCACTATGCCTCCCTGGCAGAATTTCTTTCTACTCATGGCGTGCCGGTTCCCCGTGTGCTTGCGCGCTCGGATGGGGAGGGGCTCCTCTGGCTAGAAGATCTTGGAGAACAGGATCTCTGGGCCACGCGCAACGAACCCTGGGCAATACGTCGTCCGCTCTATGAGTCGGTGCTACGGGGCATTTCTTTGCTCCATCGCATCCCATCCCATGCAACGGATGTGGAGGGACTCCATCTGCAGCTTGCTTTCGATGAAAGGCTCTATTGTTGGGAGCAGGAGTACTTCACAGAGCATTGTCTGGGAGAACTATTCGATGTGGAGGCAACAGAGCGATCCACGCTGCTCTCATGTGAAGCGATGAGGAGGCTCGCCTCGGATCTGGCCTTACTCCCAAGGCAGTTCGTCCACCGTGACTTTCAGTCCCAGAACATCCTCATTCGTAACGGAGAGGCCGTGTTCATTGATTTCCAGGGGATGCGGCCCGGCCTTGCCCAGTATGATCTGGCCTCCCTTTTGTGCGATCCCTACGTGGAGATCTCGGTTTACGAACGCGACTCTTTGCTCAATTACTATCGTGAGCTGCAAGCTGATGCCGACGCGGATGTTGGGGAAAATTTCGAGCGTATCTTCTGGCAATGCGCCGTCCAGCGTCTGATGCAGGCTCTGGGGGCCTATGGTTTCCTGAGCATCCATCGAGGCAAGCTAGCTTTCCGTGCCCATGTGGCCCCCGCACTGCGCCGACTCCGCGAAGCTCTGGCTGCGCTCCATCCCGACGATCGTTTGGAAGAACTTGCCGCAGTACTAAAAAACCTGAAACTTGAAACCTGAATAGAGGCCTTCCTTTCACCCTTCTCTGATTATGTCTTCCCTCTTCCAAACCGTCGTCATTGAAAATCTCTGGCCCCAGATTGAAGGGGGACTTTACCTCATCAAGAGGATCCCCGGAGAGGAGGTCACGGTTTTCGCCGATATCTTCAAGGAGGGCCATGATGCGGTGCTAGCCGTGGTGAAGTGGCGCGCTGCTGGCACCAAGAAATGGCAGGAATCCCCGATGTCCCCTGTCGCTGAGGATCGCTGGAGCGGCTGTTTCAAGGCAGGTTCGGTCGGATTCACGGAGTGGACGATCGAATCATGGGGGGATGCTTTCGGTTCGTGGGTCGAGGAGATCGGCAAGAAGGCCCAGGGAGGAGCCAAGTCCCTTGCTTCGGAGACCTTGGAGGGTGCTGCCCTCGTGCAGCATGCAGCCAAACGCGCGGGAAAACACGCGGATGCCAAGAAACTCACGGCCTACGCCGAGCTCCTCGAATTCGCCCCTGATCCTGCCGCACTCTTCGCCCTGGCCTTGAACCCGGAACTTGCCGATCTCATGGGGGCATGGCCCGATCGCTTGCTCTCCACCACTTACGAGCCTTATCAGAGCATTCGTGTCGATCGGCCGGGTGCTGCCTTCGCCGCCTGGTATGAGTTCTTCCCCCGTTCTGCTGAGGGTAAGGCAGGTAGCGGATCCACCTTTCGTGAGTGCCTCGGGCGCATCGACGATGCCAAGACGATGGGATTCGATGTCATCTATTTCCCTCCGATCCATCCGATCGGTATCACTGCCCGCAAGGGGGCGAACAACTCTCTGGCCTTTCAACCCGGCGAGCCGGGAGTCCCTTATGCGATCGGTGGTCCTGCCGGTGGCCATTGCGCCGTCGAGCCGGAGCTTGGAACTCTGGAGGATTTCGAATGGTTGCTTGGCGAGATCAAGGCCCGAGGCATGGAGGTAGCCCTCGACTTCGCCCTGAATTGCTCTCCCGACCACCCCTATGTGAAGGAGCATCCCGAATGGTTCTTCCACCGCCCGGACGGGACAATCAAGTATGCGGAGAACCCTCCCAAGAAATATGAGGATGTCTATCCGCTCGATTATCACAATCCCGATTGGAAAGCCCTTTGGAACGAGCTACGCGATGTTCTGCTCTTTTGGGCAGAGCGCGGGGTGAGGATCTTCCGCGTCGATAATCCCCACACCAAGCCGGTTGCATTCTGGGAGTTTGCGATCGCCGAAGTGCAGGCGAAGTTCCCCGATGTCATCTTCCTGAGTGAAGCTTTCACCCGACCAAAGATGATGCAGGTCCTCGCCAAGGTCGGCTTCACCCAGAGCTATACCTACTTCACCTGGCGTAATACTCCCACTGAACTACGCGAGTACTTCACCGAGCTGACAGCCACTCCGATGAAGGAGTATTTCCGACCCAACCTCTTCCCTAACACACCCGATATCCTCCCTCATTACTTACAGGAAGGTGGTCGTCCAGCCTTCATGATCCGGGCGGTGCTCGCCGCCACACTGAGCGGCGTCTACGGAATCTACAGCGGATTCGAGCTTTGCGAGAATGCGGCCTTGCCAGGCCGAGAGGAGTATCTCGACTCCGAGAAGTACCAGTACAAGCAGCGTGACTGGAATGCCTCTGGAAACATCAAACAACTCATCACCCGTCTGAACGCGATCCGCTTCGAGAATGCCGCTCTCCAGCAGACAAATAATCTTGGCTTCTTCGCCTCGGAGAACCCTTCCCTCCTTTGTTACCGCAAGTGGAGCGCCGATGGTGCCAGTCAGATCCTTATGAGCGTCACCACCGACTTCCGTAACGCTCAAGCCGGCTGGATCGATGTTCCGATTAGTGATCTCGGCCTGCAGCCCGATTCCCATTATCAGGTCGAGGATCTCCTAACCGGAGAAGTTTTTACGTGGAATGGCACTCGCAATTTCATCTCGCTCGATCCCACTCAAAGAGTCGCTCACATCCTACGGGTTCGGAAATAATCCTAGATTACGCAATGGAATCATGGAAATAGAGAAACCTTGTTCACTAAGGCGGTAAAAATACTCAGGACAGAAGGAGAGCTAAAAATGTGGAAGTCAGCCGTAACGGATGCGAAGCAACGGCTGGGCCAGCCAACTCAGGAAACATATGGTCTTTCGTTTGATTCGTTCGCTCCCGCTCGTCTCACCCCTTTGGGGCTACCTTCGGTAGTCTATCCCAGCCTCTCCTGAGGCTCGGTATTTTGAGTTCCATATTAAATCTTTTGAGGTTGGAGGTTGTGCAAGGGTCTCCCAGAAAAAGGCACTGCGTAGCGATTATCGCCCATCAGATCCTGAAGGAAAGGCTCGACCACCTTCGGCTTCAGCAGGGGAGGGGAATCAGCGTGGTCTGATGATGATATCGCCGCAAAAACCAGCAGGCTAAGTGTAATTAAGGAGGATCTCAGGCGCACGATTTGCAAAGTCCGTGGAGAGTGATCTCGTGATCTGTGACCCGGAACCCCGCAGGGACTAGTTTTTTAAGACCATCCACGCATTTCTCGAGGTCGAAGACCGCATGGCATTCTCGGCAGTGAAAGTGATGATGGTGTCCTTTGTCGGCACGTTCATAGCGTGGCGCCTGTCCAGGGATCTCCACACAGCAGACCTGGCCCTCTTCTTGAAGGGTCTTGAGCGTGCGGTGGACAGTGGCGATCCCGAGAGAGGAGACGCTCTTCAGGGCAATGGTCAGGATCTCATCCGGCAGGAGAGGATGCTCCTGCTCGGTCAAGACGGCCTTGATGGCCTCCTTCTGGCGGGTTGTGCATCGTTCGATAGCCAAGTGACGAATATGAACTTCTGCCTCAGCTATTTCAAGCCATCCACGATGGCCGAGACATTATGCCTCATCATGGAGTCATAGGTGTTTGCCTCGGTCTCACCCAGTCCATCGGAGTAGAGAGAGCCGCCGGTCTTGGTGCCGGTCTCGTCGGCAATCTGCTGAATGGCGCGGAGATTCTCGATGCTCTCAAAGAAGACAGCCTTCACACGCTCTCCTCTGATCACTTCGATGATCTCCCGCACGTGTCGGGAGGATGGCTCTTCATTCGTTGAGACCCCTTTCAAGGGATAAATGGTGAATCCGTAGTCATGGGCAAAATATTGGAGAGCATCGTGCGAGGTGACGAGTTTGCGCTTTTCGTGGGGAAGTTCTGCCAGTTTCACCCGGATCCAACGCTGCAATTCGTCTAGGGAGACAAGATAGCTCCGGGCATTCTTTTGGTAACTGGCTGCATTGGATGGATCAGCCTTAGCAAATGCGGCGGCTATCACTCTGGTGGCCATCTTCATATTTTCAACACTGTGCCACCAGTGGGGATCCTCCACTTTTTTCCCATCCTCGTTCATGGTCAGGGAGGGAATGTCTCCACCTATATCAAGGAACTTTGAGGAACCGCCGCCGGCTGCCTCTTCGAGTTTTGTCAGATATCCCTCGATTCCCTTCCCAGTGAAGAGAACAAGGTTCGCATCGGCTACTTTTCTCACATCACCCGGTGTAGGCTCGAATTCATGGGGATCTATTCCCGGCTTGATGATCGACGCGATCTTCACATGGGTCCCGCCGATGTTCTTTGCGAGATCGGTCGTGATGGTCGAGAGGGAGGCCACGCGCAGGTCCGCACGGGTAGCTGAAATACCAACGAGAGCGATAACGAGCGAGGCGAGGGGGGGTCGGAAAGAACAAAACAATTTCATGTCTGGAATATCCTAATTTAGTCAAAAAGCTTCCTTTGCATATCAGTTAAGCGCTGACACTGACAAACCTGTCATTAGACAGGGCTGGATTCCTTTGGAGGATTCCTTTATCGAAACCAATTCCATGCAACTCCGCTTTACCGCAATCGTCCTGTTTTGTGGCCTGTTGGCCATGAGGGTACTGCATGCCGATCCGATCGATCTCTCCAATCCATTCAATCTCCTCAACCAGCAACGACTCGCTGGGGAGTTTCTTGGTTACAGGCCGAAAGTCGAGACAAACGGCGTCGTGCTCTCGCTTCAGTCCGTCTCCGATCTTCTTGGCAATACCAAGGGCGGGGAATTACAGGGCGGCACCTACTCCGGACTCCTTAACCTGGGTCTCGCCGTCGACCTCCAGAAGGCGGTCGGATGGGAGGGGGCGTCGTTCAAGAACACCTGGCTCTGGCTCTACGGGAACGATGTCTCGTCGAAACTCATCGGGAATTCCCTGACCGCCAGCAGCATCGCTGGACAGCCTGCCTTCCGGTGCTATGAACTCTGGCTCCAGCAGAATCTGCTTCATGATGCTATCTCCTTGCGCGGCGGTCTAATCCCTGTCGACACCGAGTTCATGGTTTCCGATACGGCGAATCTCCTCGTCAATAGTACTTTCGGGATCCCACCCATTTTTACCATGAACATGCCGAATGGCGGTCCCACTTATCCGATGGCCACTCCCGGACTCCGTTTGGCGCTTCAGCCCCTCTCGTGGCTCACTCTTCGGAGCGCCTTCACACAAGGGAATCCTTTTTCCCAGCAGGATAATAAATACGGTTTCGACTGGAATTTCGGCCAAGCCGGAGGCCTCCTCAATATCAACGAAGCGGAGGCCGACTGGTGCAAGGATGCCTCATCGAAAGGACTGCCTGGCTATGCCAAGGCTGGTTTCTGGTTCCAGACCGGCCAGGGATCGCAGGGTGGGAAGCAGCAGTTTAATTTCGGATCCCCAAGCTCCAGCGCTTACAACAACGGTTTCTACGGCATCATCGACCAGAAACTCTATGTCGTTCGCAATAAAGCCACGGGTTCCTCCGGCAAGTACTTTATTGGAGGGAAGGCCCCTGTGTCTGCACAGGGCTCCCCGGCAGTTTCCTGCACCTGCTCCCCAAAAGGACTCTCCTCCTTTGCCCGCATCGGCTTCTCACCTGATCAGTCCAGCATCGTCGGATTCTACGCTGATATGGGTCTAGCCTATACCGGACTGATCCCGACACGCGATGCCGACAAGCTCGGTATCGCCTTTGGTTACGCCCAAATGGGCGGCCAATGTAGGCAGAGTTATCAGGACAACGGAGCCCCGGGCTGTGATTTTGAGTCCGTGGCAGAACTCACCTACTCAATGCGTCTAGCCCCAGCGATCGCCATTCAGCCTGATCTCCAGTACATCATGCATCCTGGAGGAACCCAGCAGAACGGGAATGCCCTTGTGGTAGGGATGCGTGCCGTGGTGGATTTTTAAGAAGGGATCGGGTAGCCTCTACGGATGGAAATTCAAGAGCTGATCAGTGGGAGCGAACGCGATGCCACGTCCGTCCGCGATTTCTTCAATGGCTGGACGCTCTACCGCAGGATCGTCGATAACGATTACCTCTATCACCGTTCCGTGGGGGAGGTATTCTCAAGGTGGCTCAACCGTATGGACAGGCCCTTCAGTTTTCTTGATCTGGGATGTGGCGATGCGGAGTTCAGCTCCGGGATCCTGAGTGGGAGGCCGCTTCGTTCTTACACCGGGATCGACCTCTCCCCAGTGGCTCTTGAACTTGCGCATCAGAACACTGCTTCACTCGGCGTCCCCTGCAACCTGATTGTCGGTGACTTCCTCCTGAGCCTGAGCGCATTACCTGATGAATACGATCTGATCTACATCGGACTTTCGCTCCACCACCTTTCCCGTCAGGAGAAGGAATTCTTTTTCGGAGAGCTCCGTCGCAAAGTCTCTCCGGGAGGGTCACTGCTGATCTTCGATCCCGTGCTGACCCCCGGTGAAGCGCGGGCTTCCTATCTGGGACGCTGGTCCGATCACGCCCAGTGGTCGTGGAAGGCATTGACCGTGGAGGAGGTCGCGGGAGCCGTGCAGCATGTCACGACTTCCGATTTCCCCGAGGAGCTCGCCACGCTGAACAGGATGGCTGTGGCTGCCGGATTTCACTCTGCCGAAGTCCTCTTCATGGACCGAACTGATTTCTACGCCTTGATGGCGTTTCAGGCCGCATGAGGCTATCCCCCGTTTGTTCTCTCCAAGCCAGGGCTTGCCTTCCCATTGCGGATGGGGCTAGGCATCTGCCATGCAGATGATGAATCACATGCGGTTTTTGCTTCTAGCCGGTTTTCTTGCGCTGGTTCTTCCGGCATCCATCAGCGCTGATCAGGGTAAGAAACACGAAACGCGGGCAGTCGTTCCGCCAACTGGGCCGGAGATCGTCGATGTCGGTGCCTGGCCCACGGTCATCTATAACCTGGATGTCCATTCCAACACCTTCTACATGACCGCCTACGTCTGGTTCATCTGGAGGGGTGACATCGATCCGAGTGAGACCGCCGAGTTAGTCAACAATGTGGAGAGCTGGGGACTGACAAAGGTGAGAACCTACCCCAAGCCGATTACCTTCCCCGATGGCCGCAAGTACCAGTGCCTCAGGATTGAGGGACGATTTTTCCAGCCCTTCAGCCTGAAGCGATTCCCTCTGGAGCACCACACCCTTAGCCTCTCGTTGGAGGATAACACCTACACGGTCGATAAAATTATTTACCGTTTGGATCAAAAAAACTCAGGCATCGATCCGGGTATCAATATCCCCGGTTGGAGCGTGAAATCATGGTCGGGCCTCGCCGGCATCCACCACTTCCCGACCAATCTCGGAGACCAGACGGTCGGAGGCGAGGGGGTGGACTATGGATCGATAACCTTCAAGGTCGAGGTCACGCGTCCCGTGAACTTCTTCCTCTGGAAGATGATGCTCCCGGTCATGATCGTACTGATAGCCAACTGGACGGCACTCCTGCTGCATCCGACTCAGCTGGCCTCACGTGTCGCCATGACGGGAACGGCCCTGCTGACCACGGTCTTCCTGGAGCAGGGATACTCCTCGAATCTGCCCGAGGTGAACTATCTGGTCCTGATGGATAAGATATACGTCGTTGTCTATCTGCTCATTATTGCCTCATTGGTTCAGGTCGTGATCCAAGGGGCTCTCGAAAAGAGGCACCTGCTCAATGAATTCAAGAATGCTCAGTGGGTAGACAAAATCAGCGTGGTTATTCAGGCAGTGGCCTTTGCCATCTCTCTCTGGGTGATCAACGCCACGACGAACTGACGGGGTAAAACCCCGCAGCGTCAGAAAACGACGTAGAGCCTGGCCCCGAGCGTCCAAACGGTACCCAATGTCCCGTTGCCGGCTGGATTGACAAGGCACTGGGCATAGGGCTTGAGGGAGAGCCACTTGGTGGCCTGAATGTTGTAGAAGCCCTCGATGACCTGAGTCGAGGTGTAGGCGGGAAGCTTCGCGTATTCGCCCTGAGTGAAGGTGTTGAGCCCGTTCTGATAGGAATTGTATTGCTGGCTGTAAAATCCGCAGCCCAGGGCGGCACCGATCTGATCCGCCGGGCGCGCGTTCCAAGGTCCTTTCCAGACCAGGCCGGTCTGGAAGTAAAAGGGCATCGCCTGGTCGCCGGGATTGGAGAAAGTCGCCTCATTGAAGGAGTAGAGGCCGCGGTCCGACAAGGTCTTGGCCTTGGGGGGGACGGGATTCTTCCCTTCGCTCTGATCATCCGCAGCGTCATGGTGCCGGAAGAGCATCTGGTCGGCCTGGAGGTAGATTCCCATGACGGTGGAGTTGTAGTTGGATCCCGCTACCTTGCCGGGCACCGTCTGGTCATAATTATAGGGGGTGTAGCTGCAGTTGGGCATGGCCCAGATGTAGTAACCGACGGCGTATTTTCCCTCGAGCTTGTCGGTGCCCAGTTTCGGGGTCCACCCGATCTCGTTCACGCTGTAAAGACCGTTGCCTGACCAGGTGCTGTAGAGACCCTGCATACCGCCTGTGGAGTTATTGTTCGGTGCACCGGCGGTATTGAATCCGCCGTTCTGGGAGTACTTCTGCTGATTGCCGTTGTTCTTGGTGCTTCCGGTTGGAACCCCGTTTTTGTTGACGGTGGGCACATTGGCATAGGGCACTTTGACCTTACCGATGTAGGAGGGAGAGATATTCGCGTAGGGATAGACGCTCGTCGCGGTGAACTGAGGGTTCTGCGAAACTCCTGTCGCGTTGGCAACGGCCTGATAAAGGCCCGCCTGAATATAGGTACTCGAGGAGGGTTTCACGCGGAGTGTGCCGCCCCAGGCCAAGTAGGAGGAACTCCACCCTACCGCGGAGGAGCTGTAGAGGTTGGTTTTGCCGTTGTTGGCTGTAACGGGCATGCCGGGACCGTCTGGGCCCACGCCGATGCCCTTGGAGGAGTTGATCATGTTGTTCTCAAACAGTTTTGAAAGCGGTTGCTGCAGAAACTGATCGTAAGGATTCTCCATACCGATATTCAGGAATCCGATCCGGTTGGCGTACTGCACATACTGTTGCATCATGCGCATCCCAAAGCCGCTGCTCATGTCGGTCGGGTTCCAGGCGCTGGTTGTGCCCGTGGTGCCGGCGGCGTAGGCGGGATTGTTGTCGACCACATTTCGGTAGCGCCAATCAGAGAGGATGGTCACGCCGTCGATTCCAAACACCGGCTTAAAGTCGTAGAAGAACTTGATGCGGATCTCGGGAATAAAGTTGCTCCGGGGCATCCCGCTCGACTGGGGAAACCCACCTGAGACCTGCCCGAAATAGACATACTTCAGGACGCCCTGCATGGTGAGCCCATGATCCTTCAGCGGTTTGCCAAGGCCGAACCAATCTCCCGTCGCACCAGACTGGTCGAGGTAGCGGTGGAATTGTGCTCCCATTTCCTCTCTGGAGGAAAAGATGTCGAGGTGGGGATTGTAGACCAGGGCAGAGGTGTTGATGTGACTGACGGAATTGACCAGGCCTTGTTCGGCGTGAACAAGAGACTGCCCTGCGAGGTGGAGTTCCCCTCCGGCTCCCGTGGCCGCGCCGTTGACGAGGCCTTTGACCGCCACTGCATCCCGATGCAGGGTCTCCTTGAGTTCCCCGTTCCACCAGCGTTCGATGAGTGAAAGCGGGCTTTCCTTGCTTTCCTGCGGAGCGTGGGGTGAGGAGGCCCTGAGTGAGAGGATCGGGAGTGTCAGCAGAAGAAGGGTCAGGGAGAGGCGGTTTGTCATGGGAGATTAGGAATCGGGAACGGAATTTCTCGATGATGGGTCTCCGGATGGCAATCCGCGCCATGTTACGATTTCATCACAATGGGCACCATGGCCTGCCGCTTAAACCAGCAGCATAGCTCCCTTCCGGAGTTGACGGGGCTCGAACCCGCAACCCCCGCCGTGACAGGGCGGTGCTCTGACCAATTGAGCTACAACTCCAGGGATCTCTTGGCAAATTGCCGAGGGGTGGTAATCATCCATGCAATCGCGTTCCGGGCAATCTTTTTTGTGACTTTCCTGCAGTTGCCGGTCATTCTCGCCTACACAAGACTATGGCTTATCCATCCTATGCTGCCTTCCTGAAGGCTCTCGAAGAAGCCGGTGAGCTCCGGCGCATCTCTGAGCCCGTGGCCACCGAACTACAGATCACGGAGATCGCCGACCGTGAGATGAAGTCGCCGGGAGGAGGGAAAGCGCTACTCTTCGAGAAACCGACGATCAACGGCAAGGTCTCCGCCTTCCCCGTAGCGATCAATGCCCTGGGCTCCAAGCGCCGCATGGCGATGGCTCTCGGACTCGACTCCGTCGATGAGCTTGCCGGACAACTCGAGTTCCTGATGAAGGCGAAGCCGCCGAAGAGCTTCAAGGACGCCCTCAAGCTCCTGCGCAACGGCATCGATCTTATTCATGCCCGCCCCCGCAGCGTGAAGAGCGCCGCCTGTCAGGAAATCGTGAATCGGATGGGGGAGGGGAATAAAGGGGAGCTCTTCTCGCTCGATCATCTGCCGATCCTGAAGTGCTGGCCACAGGATGGTGGGCGCTTCATCACGCTCCCGACTGTCTACACCAAGGACCCCGACACTGGTGAGCGGAATGTCGGTATGTACCGGATCCAGATTTACGATGGCCAGACCACCGGGATGCACTGGCAGGTGCACAAGGTCGGAGCCCGCCACGGCAAGCGCTACTACGAGCGTGGCGAGAAGATGCCCGTCGCCATCTGCCTCGGCGGCGATCCCGCCTTCACGCTGGCCGCCACGGCACCGCTACCCGATGGCATCGATGAGATCCTCTTCGCCGGATTCGCCCGGAAGAAGTCGGTCGATCTCGTGAAATGCGTCACCCAGCCACTCGAGGTCCCTGCTGAGAGTGATTTCGTGATCGAGGGGTATGTTCAGCCTGGGGAGATGCGGCCCGAGGGGCCGTTTGGCGATCATACCGGCTTCTACACGCCGGTTGACGACTACCCCGTCTTCCATGTCACGGCCATCACGCACCGGAAGGAGGCTGTCTACCCTTGCACGATCGTTGGCATTCCACCCATGGAGGACTTCTACATGGGGGAGGCTAGCGTTAGGATCTTCCTGCCGATCTTCAAGATGAACTTCCCCGAGATCGTCGACATGGCACTCCCGGCCGAGGGGACCTTCCACAATCTCGTCTTTGTCTCGATCAAGAAGCAGTACCCGTGGCAGGCCTTCAAGGTGATGCACGGCCTCTGGGGCATGGGCCAGATGATGTTTGCGAAATACATCGTCGTCGTGGATGAAGACTGCGATGTGCAAAATACTTCGGAGGTTCTCTTCCGCTGGATGGCCAACACCGATCCCCAGCGCGATAGCATCCTGACAAAAAACCCGCTTGATAGCCTAGACCATGCCCCGACCGTTCCCAACATGGGGGGGCACATGGGCTTCGACGCCACGAAGAAGATCCCAGGCGAGGGGTACATGCGCGGCTGGCCCGACCTGGTCAAGATGGATGCAGGGACCAAGGCATGGGCTGATGGGTTTCGGGGATAGGAGATAGGAACCCAGCGTGACATAGAGTGTGATTCGGCACCGCCGCAGGGGTGAGCGGACGGGGTTGTGATCGCCAATTCAAATGCGAAGTAATGGGTCAATGGTTCCCCGGTCCCTTTTCCACGATGTCCGAGGAGAGAAAGTAGCCGCAGCAGCCTACGGCTGAGCACAAGATTCACAGTCTGAAGAGGAAGAAAGGCTGAGAAGGCGTATGGAGTGACGGGCGGCTCCCTATCAGGGCTTTATTTTTGTGCCTCTTGTGGCCAATGCCTCTTATTGCCATTAAGCAAAGCCATCTCATCTAGCAGTCTTTCCTTTGATTCCTTGCCGGCCTTCCTGATTAAAAAACAGGCGGTCTTAGCTCCTCGCGGTCATCACACGGAGCAGGATCAGGAACTTCCTGAAAACCGGGACACGGTACCGTTTCGCGAAGACATCGTAGCGGTCACGGTGCATCTGCAGGAGCAGGTCGCGGTAGATGCCGCTCATCAGACGGGCGGGACGCATGAGGCGGCGCTGATTGGGAGTCATCTTCGCCCAAGCGAGTTCGGCCTTCGCGAAGTACGAGTCGGCCCGCTCTGCCTGATGGTTGAGGAGATGAGTCATGGAGGGTGACGATGTGTTTTCCAAGATCTCGCGCTCACTCACGCCGAAGCGCTCGAGATCCTCACGGGGGATGTAGATCCGGCCAATAGATGCATCCTCGGAGACATCGCGCATGATATTGGTCAGTTGCAGGGCGATGCCCAACTGCTCCGCATAGCTCTCCACGGCTTCTCCCTGAGCTCCAAAGATCTGAGCGCTGGTCAGTCCCACAGCCGAGGCAACGCGGCGGCAGTAGATTTCCAAATCCTTGAAGGTTGCGTAGCGGTTCTGCTCCGTCTCCCCCGCGTCCATAAGCATCCCTCGCACGATTTCTGCCAGAAAATTTCGATCCAGATGGCGCCTCTTAATCATGGTCTCAAAATCTTCTGGGAGTCTGATAGAGATCTCACTTCCATCCTGAATCGCACTCATCCAAGCCTCCAGGGCCTTCTGCTTCTGGGTAACTTCAAGGGAACGGCTGTCGGCGATATCATCCACAAGGCGGCACCACTCCGCGAATAAGAGCGCGTCGGAACGCCGCTCCCTGGGTAGCAGAAGAAGTGCCGGGATCAGGTTGGAAGAACGCCGAGGCCGCGAGCCCCGGAGCCTGCGCGGGATGCTGAGTGCGGGGGATGATGATTCCATGGGGCTGATGAGTACCACTATCCATCATTACTGAATCTTTCAGCTTTTAACTTTTTCCTCTGACGCGGAGTGTGAGGGAAGGATGACTCTCCCCAATCAGATCACCATCGCTCGGATCCTGCTGATTCCGGTCTTTGTCGTGCTTGCGATCTATTATGGAAAGACGGCAGCTGCAGGTCACCCCGACGAGAATCTGAGATGGGCCACGATTGCTATTTTTCTTACAGCGTCTCTCAGCGACGGGATCGATGGATGGCTCGCCCGCCGCTTTCACCTCAAGTCACGCCTAGGCGCCATCCTGGATCCGATCGCCGACAAGGGGCTGATGCTGACGGCGATCATCACACTGAGTGTCACGAAGTGGCCCTACGAACTCCCTGTGTGGTACCCGGTGCTCGTGATTGCCCGTGACATCATCATTGTGGTCGGGTGCGCCATCCTGCGTCTGCTGAACGATCATCTGGAAGTGAGGCCCTCGCATTTGGGCAAGGCCTCCACCTTCCTGCAGATGCTGACCGTTGCCGTTGTCATGCTGCAGTGGAGTCACTGCGATCCGGTAGTCTGGGTCTCCGGAGCAATCACGCTTCTGAGCGGCATCGGCTATGTCGCCTCCGGCATCAAGCAACTCCAGGATGGCGGACATACCGTTCCCGTGACAACCTCGGATAAACCCGCTTCCTGAGCAGGGCTAATACTTTATTTTTTTCATGAGACGAGTCGCCATTGTCGGTCGCCCCAATGTGGGGAAATCCTCCCTCTTCAACCGTCTCATGGGACGGAGGGTCGCTATCGTCCATGACCAACCGGGCGTGACTCGCGATCGTCTGGCCGGGATCTGCAAGACAGGTTCGGTGCCCTTCGAGATCATCGACACCGGCGGCATCGGCGATGCACCCGATCCCGACTTCGCGGAGGCGACCCATGTTGCCGCTCAGGTCGCGATCGCAAGTGCCGATCTGCTCCTCTTTGTCGTGGATGGAAGGGCTGGACTCACACCCCTGGATCGCGAGCTGGCCCGGATGCTGCGATCCGGAGGGCGCCCCCTCATCCTGGTCATCAACAAGATCGATCAGGAAATGCATGAGTCGTTGGTCGCGGATTTTTTCCAACTCGGTTTTCCGGAGGTGCTAACAATCAGCGCCGCCCATGGACGCGGCACCATTGATCTGCTCGAGATGATCTGCGGCAAGCTCGGAGAGATGGCTTCCGTCAGCGTCACGGAACCGGAGGATCTCTCGGCACCCCGACTGGCGATTGTGGGCCGTCCGAATGTTGGAAAATCCTCACTCCTGAACCGTTTACTCGGCGAAGAGCGCAGTATCGTCAGCGATATCTCCGGCACCACCCGCGATGCCCTCGATGTCCGCTGTGAGCTGGGCGGCGAGCCCTACATTCTCGTGGATACGGCCGGACTCCGTCACCGTTCCAAGCCCGACACCTCGGTGGAGATCTTCAGCGCGATGCGTTCCGAGGAGGCGATACGACGGGCCGACGCGGGGTTGCTTGTGGTCGATGCGACTGAGGGAGTCACCACCCAGGACAAACGCATCGCCGGCATGCTTCAGGAATCGTACAAGGCCTGCATCATCCTTCTCAACAAATGGGATCTCGTCAGCAAGGAGGACGGAGGGCGCGCTTCCCAAGGCGAACAGTCCGATGTGATCCGGAAGAACCTCTTCTTCCTCGATTACGCGCCGGTGGTCTGCATCTCGGCAAAGACAGGCCAGGGGTTCAGCCGGATTTTCACCGCGCTCAAGAGTGTCCGCCAGGAAACCGAAACCCGGATCTCGACGGGAGAGCTGAACCGATTCTTCCGAGACACCTTCGAGCAGCACCCTCCTCCCTCCAAGTCGGGCAAGCGCTTCAAGCTCCTCTACGCCACCCAAGTGTTGCCTGCGATCGTGCGGCCGTTCAGCCCGCCCGAGTTCCTGCTCTTTGTGAACGATCCCGATCTTATCACGGATGCTTACCGCGAGTACCTCTTCAACCAATTCCGGGCACGCTGGCCCTTTCCCGGTGTTCCGATCCGCCTTCGCATGAAGGGGCGCGATAGCCGTGAGGTTCAGGATCGCAAAAAGGAGGGCCGTACGATCACTAATGCCGCCATCGCCGCGGAGGATGCAGACTCAGTCAGGGAGAATAAAGAGCATAAGGATAAGGATAAAAAGGAAACTCAGGAGAAAGCCCCGCGTCGCCCTCTCCTGAAGGCAGTACCCCGTCCCCGTCGCGCCCCCTCACACAAGCCACAGAAGCGTCTCGGCGGGAAAAAGACAGCAGCTCCCCGCAAGGGAAGAGCCCCCCGGCGTTGACAGGTCACGTAGCTCCCGATACTTCAGTTCCCCATGAACAGCTTCCCTTTTCCCGCTGAGCCTTCCGAGAAGCAGAATCTCATCGAGAGCGCTATCGGCCGCTGGCTTGTCGTAGCACTGCCGGTTGTCCTGATCGGTCATCTTTTGGGAGCCTTGGCCATTGTTGCGGCGCTGATGTCGGCCAATTTCAATATCCTCGGCTGGCTGGAGTAAGCGCCGTGTGCGGCGCAGTAAGAAAGTGGGAACGTAAGAATGTAAGAAGGTCCCCAGACTTTTTACTTTCATACTTTTGACCTTTTACCAGTCCTACGGCTCCGGATGTTCCACTGCACTTTCTCTGTCTCCCGTTTTGCGCGTCCCGATCTGGCTGTGGTTGACATAGGCATGGCCATGGAGATGGGCCATCGCGGCGCAGAGACATCCCCCTCCGATGATGATCACCCCGGCGATGTAGACCCATAATAGCAGGAACATCATGCCACCCATCGCCCCGTAGATGGCGCTGTAGTTGATGAGCTTCGGGACAATATTGACGAAGAAGGCTTGGCCTACTTGCAGGAGAATGGAGACGAGCAGAGCCGGGATCCAGATCTGGACAAAGCGGATCTTAAGACGCGGCGCCAGCATGAAGAGCACGGTGAAACAATAGAAGAGTATTAGGGTGCCCCCGACATACCGGCTGAAGTCCACGACTGCCATTGCATGTTCGACGTTGAACATAGGGAAATATTCGTTGATCACCGAATCCAGTGAATGAAGCAGGCGAGCTACTCCCTGCAGCAGTGCGGGAATGATCGTGCCGATGAGCAGGGCTCCCGACATGGCCAGAATCAGAAGGAGATTTTTCACCGGCATCTGCCACCAGGGGAGCCGGCGTGTTCCCCAGGCGTGATTGATCGAGAGAATGAGTGAGTGAAAGAATCGCAGGGAGGCCCAGGTCAGGATCAGGATGGAGGCGATGCTGACACTGCCACGCGCTTTTTCCAGACCCCGCACCATGCTCCAGAGAAGCTCCTGCTGTTCCTCCCCGATGGGAACGAAACGGTGGATGGTGGTCAGGGCCGTGTCCCCGGGGAAGAAATAGGAGCCGATGGTCAGCAGGAGAGCGACAAGAGGGACAAGCGAGAAAAGGGCATAGTAGGCAAAGGCTGCCGCGTTCTCTCCACCGCTGATCCGCGCGTAGATTGTCGTGGTCTCGCGGATCAATCGCCAGAGATAAAGTGCCGATGTGACAACGCGTCTTGGAATCAACCTTTTTCGCTCACCATCGTGCGTTGTCATTAAGCTGTATACTGGGACTGGGAGACTAAGGGTTACGGACTCAGGCGTTCGATGATCCAGGCAATGCCTTCGGCAGACTCCGCTTGCTCGGGGCGTCTATAACGGAAGCGGTCGTGAAGGCGGTTAGGTCGACCCTGCCAAAACTCGATCGTCCGAGGGGTGACTTGGTAGCCGCTCCAGAAATCGGGCACAGGGATATCCTCTCCTGAGTAGCGCTCTTCCAGTTCGGTTGCCTGCCGATCAAGCGTCTTGCGGTCGGGAAGCACCATACTCTGGCGGGAGGCCCATGCTCCGATGCGACTACCCCGCGGACGGCTCGCGAAGTAGGCCTCCGTCTCCGAGCGGGGCAGGAGTGAGGCAATACCGTTGATCTGAATCTGACGCTCGAGGGGCTCCCAGTAGAAGAGCAGGGAGACAAAGTTATTGGCCGCAATCTGCAAGGCCTTGCGGCTGCCAGTATTAGTGAAGAAACGGAATCCGGTCTCATCGTACCCCTTCAGTAGCACGACGCGGGAGGAGACTTCCCCTTCCGGGGAACTCGTGGAGAGAACCATGGCGGTCGATTCCAGAACGGAGGGGGAGGACGTCGCCTCATCCAGCCACGCATGGAACTGGACGAACGGATCGGGGGCGAGGTCGGCGCTCCTGAGTTCGGCATGATGGTAGTCACGCCGGAACGAGGCCACGTCGAGAAGGTCGGGGCGCTCGGATTGTTCCATGGAGTGATCATGCAACAGGCGCGACCGCGGAGGCACCCCTAAAATTGAGCGCAAATTGCTTTTGACAGAAGAAGGTCCGCGAATCATTCTTCTAATCCGCTTTTTCTCGAAAAGCATCGTTGCATCGTCGTCGCTATGAACTAGTACCGACCGGTATGATGGTCATTGCTTTTAAGGAGCTGCGGAAACGACCCTAGCATCCCGAAGGTCGCTGTTCTTTCAATAACTTGGCCGGTCTTCGGACCGGGCAGGCCCATGTAGCTCAGTTGGTAGAGCACGTCCTTGGTAAGGACGAGGTCACCGGTTCAATCCCGGTCATGGGCTCCAGAGGAACGAATCACCAAAAAACAAAACAACCAGCACAACCCAACATTATGGCAAAAGAAGCCTTCAAACGCGAAAAAGATCACGTGAACATCGGCACGATCGGGCACGTTGATCACGGCAAGACAACCCTAACCGCCGCCATCACCACCGTGCTGGCCAAGACCGGTAAGGCTCAGGCACGCGCCTACGACCAGATCGATGCGGCTCCTGAGGAAAAGGCACGAGGCATCACCATTTCCACCGCCCACGTCGAGTACGAGAGCGACAAGCGCCACTACGCCCACGTCGATTGCCCGGGACACGCCGATTACGTCAAGAACATGATCACCGGTGCCGCCCAGATGGACGGTGGTATCCTTGTCGTCAGCGCTGCAGACGGCCCGATGCCCCAGACCCGTGAGCACATCCTGCTTGCCCGTCAGGTCGGCGTTCCCTCCCTTGTCGTCTTCATGAACAAGGTGGATCTTGTTGACGATCCGGAGCTTCTCGACCTCGTCGAGATGGAGGTCCGCGATCTCCTCACGTCCTATGACTTCCCAGGTGACGAGATCCCCATCATCAGGGGCAGCGCCAAGAAGGCCCTCGAGGGAGACCCCGAGCAGGAGAAGAACATCCTCGCACTCATCGAGGCCGTTGATACCTACATCCCGATGCCTGAGCGTCCGAAGGATCAGCCTTTCCTCCTCCCTGTCGAGGACGTGTTCAACATCGAAGGTCGTGGCACCGTGGCCACCGGCCGCGTCGAGCGTGGTATCCTGAAGAAGGGTGAGGAAGTCGAGATCGTTGGTCTTAAGGACACCCAGAAGACCACCGTTACCGATATCGAAATGTTCCGTAAGCTCCTCGACACCGCAGAGGCCGGCGACAACGTCGGAATTCTGCTTCGCGGTATCAAGAAGGAAGACATCGAGCGTGGACAGGTCATCGCCAAGGTCGGCTCCATCAAGCCCCACAAGAAGTTCAAGGCCGAGATCTACGTCCTGAGCAAGGAGGAAGGTGGTCGCCACACCCCGTTCTTCACGAACTATCGTCCTCAGTTCTACTTCCGCACCACCGACGTCACCGGCTCTGTCAAGCTGCCCGAGGGTGTCGAGATGGTCATGCCTGGTGACAACGTCGCCATCGAGGTCGAACTCGGTAGCCCGATCGCCATGGAGAAGACAATCCGCTTTGCAATCCGTGAAGGCGGCCGTACCGTCGGTGCGGGTCGTGTCTCCGAGATCATCGAATAACACATCGCAAGAGCCTAGGCCAGTAGCTCAATTGGTAGAGTAGCGGTCTCCAAAACCGTTTGTTGGGGGTTCGAGTCCCTCCTGGCCTGCTCTGCATCCTTCGCTCTTCTTCATCACTTCCGCACTTCCTTATCCCCTTGTATGGCAAATAAATTATTCTCCTACTTCGGTGAGGTCCGTACGGAACTGAAGAAGGTGCAGTGGCCTTGGGATGACAGCGAGCGCGGATTCCGCAAGTACAAAGAGCTCTGGGATTCCACGTTGGTAGTCATCATCGCCATGCTGTTGGTCGGCGGTTACATCTCCTTCTTCGATTTCATCACCATCAATGTGGTCGGATTCCTGACCAAACCCTAACCGGCACACTCCCGGTTTTTACAAAATTATCTGATCATGGCATTAGCCCCGAAAGACCAGTGGTTCGTCGTTCACGTCCTCTCCGGACAGGAAAAGAAAATCCACGCCAACATCGTCAAGAGGATCGCCACCGAGGAACTTGGCGACCATGTCTTCGAAGTGCTCATTCCCACCGAGCGGGTGCAGGAAATCAAGCGCGGTAAGAAAACTGAGACCACGCGCAAATTCTTTCCAGGTTACCTCATCGTCAACATGCATCTCCTCGATGAGAATAATGAACTCATCGACAAGGCCTGGTACTTCATCAAGGACACCACCGGAGTCATTGGATTCGCCGGCACCAAGGACAAGCCCATCCCTATGCGGCAGAAAGAGGTCGAGGCCATGCTTTCTCAGATGAAAGAGCGCGAGGACACCGTCACCGCCAAGGTCATTTATGAGGTCGGCGACAAGGTCAAGGTCTCCGACGGCCCCTTCCAGAACCAGCAGGGCATCGTCGAGGAAGTCGACCCCGAGCGCGGCAAGCTCCGCGTCAGTGTCAGCATCTTCGGCCGCGATACGCCGGTGGAGCTGGAGTACTGGCAAGTCGAGAAAGCCTAAACAAAAGCCTAACCGTTCTGACGGCGGCTTTGGGCTGATTGCGGTGTTATTGCTCGCTTGCGGTATGAGGATATACAGCTGCGCACGCATGCCTGGCACTCCATCCCAAATCCACTCGTCATAACCTCCCTAAGGGTTAGGTTTTGGGTTAGGTTTTTATATTTATTGCATTGCCTCTGCCTTCTCTACGCCTCCCCCCCATCTCCCATATTCTATCTCCTAACTGCTAGCCACCCTTTCTCTTCACTTCGGACTTATAAGACATCGGCCAGCATCTTCCTGGCTGGGACGAGGTCGCTGTAGGATGTGACGCAATCGGAACTTCAACTCACCGCGCGCTCCTGATGCTCCTGTTCCGGTTGCAAACCCGCGGTATCCAAAAGGTCGGGGAGATGCTATTGGGGATAGACCCGTATGAACCATCCGCGATGCCCCCTGCGAACGACGCCCGGAATTATCATTGCCGGCCGTTTTCCGATGCCCGCATCCAACTCCTGTAGGACCTATCTCCAAGACCGTTTTGCCCTGCACCAGCATCTCTACGACGGCACCATCTTCATCGGGAAAAAACCCTTCGCTTTTCAAGCCGGTGATCTGACTATCAGCCCCCCCGGAGTACCCACCCTCTACGACCTTCCCAAGGGTGGAACCCACTGGTGCATTCATTTCGAGGTATCGTCGCCGGGGCCAGTCGACGCGGGATTTCCCCTCCCGCTTCATCTCCCATCAGCTGGTTCCCGGGTCCATTTCGAGGAGAAGTTCAGGTCCATCACGGAGACGCTGCGTCCCCGGGGTGGGAAGCGGACCGAGGTGAATCTCTCCCTGGCCGCCGCCGGCGCGGAGCTTCAGCAGTTGCTGCTGATGATGGCACGGAGCCGCCTTCCCCGCGGGAAAAACAAAGGCCGTGCCAACCGCCGCTCCGACCACGCGCTCGAGGCGGCGCGCCAGACGATGGAACAGCATTTCCAGCAGGCGCTCGATGTCGCCTCGCTGGCCGAAGCGAGCGGCCTGAGCCGGAACTTCTTCACGGCCCGGTTCCGCGAACGGTACGGGATGACGGTCGACGGCTACCTGCTCCATCTGCGCATGCAAATGGCCAAGAACCTCCTCCTTTCGACCGCCCTCTCCATCAAGGAAGTCGCCTGGGAATGCGGGATTTCCGACCCGAACTACTTCAACAAGCAGTTCCGCCGCGTGACCGGAATGAGCCCCTCGCTCTACCGTGCGCATTAGGGACGCATCATGGAACTGTGGTGGATTTCTACCAGTGAGTGTGGGACTGCTACCAGCAGATCCCGTTGCCGCCCGGCGTCGTGGGGTTAGGGTGGGCTCATGAACGAAAAAATCAGGATCAATTGGTATCGTACGAATGTGGACAAGCCGGTGATGAGCGATCTCATGCGCAAGAGCGATGCGCGTGCGTTCGCCCAGGTCATCCCGCAGCTCGCACTCTTTGCCGTGACCGGAACGCTGGCCTTTCTCGCCTACCGGAACATCCACGCCACGAACTGGACCTGGGCGGTGCCGCTCCTGCTCTTGGCCCTCTTCGTTCATGGAACCTTTGCCTTTTTCTTCGGCGGGACCGCCACACACGAACTTTCCCACAAGACGCCGTTCAAGACGCCGTTCTGGAACGAATTTTTCCTCAATGTGTATGCTTTTCTGAGCTGGTTCGACCCGGTTGCTTACAGGGTCAGCCATGTCAAGCACCACCAAGTTACCGTTCATCACGACCATGACGGCGAGGTGGAGTTGCCGCATGGCCTGGACTGGCATGGGATGAAGTTCGTCTTTTGGCAGTTGTCACCCGTCATCCACCCGATGGCGCCGTACAATCTTGTGAGGAAATGGATCAAGATCGCCCGCGGCGATCTCTCGGAGGGAAGTTGGTATTTCACTCCCGAATGGATGGCCAGAATCATCCCGGAGGAAAACCTCAAGCTCCGTCGCGAGCACCGCAACTGGGCCCGCACACTGCTGATCGGTCACCTGCTCCTGGCAATCCTTTTCGTGGCCACCGGCAACTGGATCCTGCTTCTGATCGTCACCTTCGGATGCCAGTATTGCGGCTGGCTCCAGCTCCTCTGCGGAGCGCCACAGCACACCGGGATGACTCCGGATGTGCCTGACTTCCGGCTCTGCTGCCGCACCTACACCTGCAGTTGGTTCCCGGCCTTCCTCTACTGGAATATGCAGTATCATGTGGAGCACCACATGTTCCCGGCGGTGCCGTTCTACAACCTTCCCCGCTTGCGCAAGGCCATCGAGCACGATCTTCCCCATGCCCCCCACGGACTGCTGGCCATGTGGAGGGAGTTGATCCCGATCCTGAAGAGACAGCGTGTAGATCCGGGTTATTTCTTCGCGCCGATCCTTCCCGGGGGGAAATCCAACGGAGTGCGTGTCCAGGATGACCTCCTGCAGGCCGAAGCGGCCCAATAAAACACTCGGAGCTGGCAACTTTCCCCGGGTGCGGAGGGTCATGTGATACCAACTACCAACTACCAAGTGGAATCATCCTTTTCGGCTCAGACCTAACAGCCTTTTGACTTTCCCCCCATCTCTCATCTTTTATCTGCTAGCCGCTCCGCGGCCTTCCACTTCACTTTGGGCTCGAAACATCGGCCAGCATCTTTTTGGCTAGGACGAGGTCGCTGTAGGGAGTGCGCTTGCGTTGGTACTTTCGCTCGAGGACTTCGATCAGCGATGCAACATCGGCCGCTGGGGGCTTGGTCTTCTTATTGTCGTAATAGGTCCAGACTTCGGCGTCGGCCCGCTTGGTCTGGAAGCGGAAGAGGCTGGCTTCCTTGATGACACGGAGTTCCCGTTTCACGCCGTCCTCATCGCGAACTTTCCATTCATGGTTTCCTCTCATGGCTTGAGCTGGTAGCTTCCCCTGCGTGCGCTCCCTCGGGAAGATCTTTCTCTACCTTCTACTCGTCCTGATCGGCGGGGCCCTGGCTGCGCCCCTGGCTTGGCATCTGATCCAAATGCTCCCGCCTCATCTGCTCGGTGGCCTGATCGGTCAGGTACAAGGGATGCCCTTCCACCGCTATCTCTCACGCAGCCTGCAGGTCGCCGCCATCCTTATGCTCTGGCCACTGCTGCGGTCCCTGCGGATTCGTTCGTTTGCAGAACTCGGTCTGCATGGCAGTGGCCGTCCTCTGAAGGATCTGATGGTTGGTTTGTTTTCCGGAGTCTTCTGCATCCTGCTTCTGGAGTCGACTGCTTTTTATTCCGGAGCCTTCTTGCTCCATCCCGGCTGGAGCGCGGGGTTGATGGGTGCTCTTCCCCGTTTTCTGCTAACTGCTGTTGTTGTCGCCACGTTGGAGGAGTTTCTTTTCCGTGGCGTGCTTTTGGGATTTTTCCGTCAGGTGATGGTTCCGTCGGCGGCCATCCTTCTCTCGGCCATGATCTTTGCCGGAGTTCATTTTTTGAATCTCCCCACGGCAGCATCGGGAGATGCTTCTCCTGTCTGGTGGACCGGACTGTCGGTTCTCGGTTCCCTCGGGAGTTCGTTGCCACCTTTGCCTATTCTCGGATGGGCGTTTGCGACCCTCTTTGTGGCGGGGATCATTCTGGCCTGGATGACGGTGCACACGGGTTCTCTCTGGGCGGCGATTGGACTTCATGGAAGCTGGATCCTCGGGCAACAGGTATTCAACGCGGTCGCCGGCTTCCGGGTGCAGCCTCCGGATAGTCTTTTGCCGCTGCTCGGTCCTTCCCAGTGCCACGGCATGGTGCCCGTAGGGCTTATCCCGCTGGGGGCATTGCTGCTCGCGGGCTTTCTGGCAGGGATCTTGCTCCGTCACCGCAAGCAACCGCCACTTTATCCCCTTGGGAACCGATAATTATTCATTGCTCCGCCGAGCCGGCGCATTGTTTCTGAGTCCCCTGTTGAGCCTGCTTTACCCGGCTCATTGCGCATCATGCGGTTGCAGCATTGCAGATAGGGACACCCGGGATGAGTTCCTTTGCAGTGAATGCAGGAACGGAATTCTGGCTCCACCGGAACATCTTTGCCCGATGTGCTCCCATCCAATGCTCGGTTTGGTGAGCTGTCCGAACTGCGATGGCCGCAACTGGCACCTCTCCGCTATCGTGGCTGCTTGCCGCTATGATGGACTAGCTGGCGAGTTAGTGAAGCGTTTCAAGTACGGCCGCGACCGAACACTGGCGCCTCTTCTGGGTGATCTCCTGTTCGGGGCGATGAACGATCCCAGACTGGCTGGCAAAGAATTCGATATCATCGTGCCTGTGCCATTGCATCTCTTGCGGGAACGCGAACGCGAATTCAATCAGTCGGCTCTTCTGGCCGCCAGCCTTGGAAAGCACCTCGGATGCCCTACGGGACACCTGCTCCGCCGGACCCGTGCCACGGCTCCCCAGGCCGGGCTCAGTCGTACGGAGCGAATGCAGAATCTCGAGGGAGCCTTCGAGGTCAGGAAGACTCCACAGGCAGGAGTTTCCATGCTTCTGGTTGACGATGTCACGACGACCGGGGCCACGCTGGATGCTTGCGCCGCCGTGCTGATGGAGGCGGGAGCCGCAGAAGTCTGCGCGGTGGTGGTGGCGAGAGGATAGGAAAACGAGGGCTGAAATCTGAAAGCTGAGACCTGAAGTCTGAGGAGGCACGGGGCACGGGTCAGGACATAGGTAACCGTCGAAATCATTTTCAGGTATCAAGTTTCAAGTTTCCTCCTTCTGGCATCGGCAGAGCTGATGTCAGGCTTCCCATCAACTGCTGATTTGTTGCAGAATTGTCCATCATGACGATGTTCAAAAAGCCGACGCTTAAGTTTTCAGGAAAAAAACGGCGCGAAATGCCCGAAGGCCTCTGGACGAAGTGCCCTGGATGTTCCGAGATGGTCCATCATCTCGCGGTTGAGGAAAATCTGCGTGTCTGTCCCAAATGCGGGCATCACTTCCCCATGGGAGGCCAGGAGCGGATCTCCACACTTGTGGACGAGGGAACCTTTGAAGAAACGGATGCCACGATGTCGTCTGTCGATCCACTCGGATTCAGGGGAGTCGCCACCTACGAGGATCGCCTCAAGACCTATCGGGAGAAGACCGGACTCGTCGATGCCGTGATCACGGGTTCAGGGCTCATGGGTGGACATCCCGTCGGGTTAGCCGTGATGGATTTCTCCTTCCTGGCGGCCACCATGGGCTCCGTGGTCGGAGAGAAGATTACTCGGATCATCGAGGCCTCCACCAAGGCCAAGCGGCCCGTCATCATCGTCTGTGCCTCGGGAGGCGCACGCATGTACGAGGGGATGCTCTCCCTCATGCAGATGGCCAAGACCAGCGGCGCTCTAGCTCGTCACAGCGAGGCGGGACTCCCCTACATCGCCGTCCTGACCAATCCCACAACGGCTGGCGTCATGGCGAGCTTTGCGACGCTTGGTGATATCGCCCTGGCGGAACCGAAGGCTATGATCGGCTTTGCCGGCCCGCGCGTGATCCGCGAGACCACGCATCAGGAATTGCCCGAGGGATTCCAGACTGCGGAGTTCCTGCTCGAGCATGGACTCATCGACGAGATCGTCCCCCGCGCGAAAATGCGCGAGACCATCATCACGATCATCGGGAATCTGATGGGAAAGTAAGGGGGAGAGGAACGAAAGCTGAAAGCTGAAGGCTGAAGGTTTTCCTCCTGTTTCATGGCCCCTGAGTCTCCCCTCGATTGGCTGATGGCCACGCAGTCCCGGGGAGTCCATCCTGGACTCGGGAGGATGGAGCGCCTTCTGCTCGGGTTGGGAAATCCCGAGAGGAATCTGCGTTGTCTCCATGTAGCGGGCACGAACGGGAAGGGCTCCGTCTGCGCCATTGCCGAATCGATACTCCGAAGTATGGGTATCCGGACCGGCCTCTATACCTCACCCCATCTGGTGGAGTTCTCCGAGCGGATCCGGATCAACGGGGAGAATATTGCTAATACCAAGATCGATGAAGGGATTGAGCGGTTACGGGAGATCACAAAGGAGTGGAGAGAGGAGGAGCAACCCACGTTTTTCGAGTTGGTGACGGCCCTGGCCTTCAACCTCTTGGACCGAGAGGGCTGCGAGGTTGTGGTTTTAGAAACAGGACTCGGCGGTCGACTCGATGCCACCAATATGGCTGCCAAGCTTGCCTGTGCTATCACGCCGATCGCGCTGGATCACCTGGAGTGGCTGGGAGGGACATTGGGTGAGATCGCGAGCGAGAAGGCCGGGATCCTCCGGGAAGGCGTACCCGTCGTCTTTGCTCCTCAGGAACCCGAGGTCTTGGAGGTCCTTGCAAATAAGGCGCTGGCGATCGGATCTCCCTACGAGTGGGTTGCCTCGCCGATTTCCGCGGACATTCCGCTCGGTCTTGCTGGATCTTATCAGCGCTGGAATGCCGCGGTGGCTCTTTCCTTGATACGCGCCGCAGGATTCGAGCCCACCCCTGATGAGCTTGAGAGGGGGCTCTGTGAGGTTTTCTGGCCCGGCCGTTTTCAGAAGCTTGTCGCTCATGGCATTGAACTGATTCTGGATGGTGCACACAATCTTCATGCGGTCCGCCAGCTCGTGGCTACCTGGAGGGAGGAATATGGAGAGCGCCCTTGCAGACTGATCTTTGGGGCCCTCGCGGACAAGGATCCCGCGGCGATGCTCTCCGAATTGATGCCTCTGGCTTCGGAGGTTTTTCTCGTGCCGGTGGCATCTCCGCGATCGGCTGATCCTTGGAAAATAGCTTCAGGGGAGTGCTTCAGCGATTGTTCACAACCCATTCCCAAGGTCTTTGGGTCGCTTCGGGAGGCCTTGGAGGGACTCGGTCACCATCATTCTGGCTCGGAAGCCCCTGTTCTACTGACCGGATCTCTCTTCTTGGTCGGAGAGGGCCTTTCTTTGGTTTCCGGGGGAGAGGTCAAGCCGCGCAGCCAATAAGGGAGAGCCCCCTGAAAGTGCCCGAGCGAGGCAATCTTTTTCCAAGTTATAGTTATTCACAAAGCGCGCTTGTGCTTGCTGAGATGATTCTGGGGCAGGAAAATCATGGTTCACCCCCCGTTTTTCACCCGCGCAAAAGAGAAAAAAGAAAAAGAAGAATTTCCCTACAATTCTCGTTGACCCAATGTCGCTGCATAATCTACAAATTGCGGTCATCTAGTCCGCGAGACACAATATATAGTGTATAATGGACCTTTTCCCAAAAACCCCAAAGCCTCTCCCTAAATCCATGGAACCACTCTCCGGACAACTCTCTCTGAGCGGAGTCGACCCCCTGCAGGGTCGCGAATTCATCGTCCGCAAGCGCAACGGCCGCAGCGAACCCTTCAACGAGGAGCGGATCCGACTTGCCGTGGAGAGCGCCTTCAAGGCCGACCGCGATATTCCGAGCGACTATTCCCTGTCCCCAGAAGATCAGGCTGCCACCCTTTCGGTGACGCTCGCCGTCGTGCAGCGCCTCCTCAGCCGAGCCGCCCGCGGTGAGGAACTCGAGATCGAGCGTGTCCAGGATGCCGTGGAGGAGGCCCTCATGGTGCAGGGATACGTCCAAGTAGCCCGCCGGTACATCATCTACCGCGAGGATCGCCGCAAGGCCCGCGCCCTTCGAGGCGACCGCGATGTCTCGGGCCAAGTCCAGGCCGAGCTTCATGTCACCCTGCGTGACGGCAGCAAGGAGATCCTGGAGCCTCAGCGCATCCGCCGCACCTTGATCCGCGCCTGCCGAGGGTTTGAGGACCGCTGCGAGGCCCGCGAGATGGCCGACGAGACGATGAGGAGCCTCTACGATGGCGTCCGCATCGACGAGATCGAGAAGGCGATGATCTTCGCCTCGAAGTCCCGCATCGAGCAGGATCCGGCCTACGGCTACGTGACCGCCCGTCTCCTTCTGGATGTGATCTACGGCGAGACCCTTCCCGGCTACGAGCACTACCACGATGTCACGGTCGCCCATACCTCCCGCTTTCAGGCCTACCTCGAGGAGGGCATTGCCGCAGGACGCCTCACTCCGGGGCTGCTGGAGTATGATCTTGTTAAGATTGCCGCGGCTCTCAAGCCCGAGCGCGATCTCCTCTTCAACTACATGGGACTGCAGACCATCTACGATCGTTACCTGATTCACATCGGGGGCCATCGCCTCGAGTCGCCCCAGTTCTTCTGGATGCGCGTCTGCCTCGGTCTCGCCATGAATGAGGGGGCTCAGAAGAACGAGCGGGCTATCGAGTTCTACGAGCTTCTCTCCAGTTTCCTCTTCACCTCCTCCACGCCGACCCTCTTTAACAGCGGCACCCTGCATCCTCAGCTCAGCTCCTGCTATCTGACGACGGTCATGGATGACCTCGACCATATCTTCAAGTGCATCAGTGACGACGCGAAGCTCTCGAAGTGGGCCGGCGGACTTGGCAATGACTGGACCAACGTCCGCGCCACCGGCTCCCTCATCAAGGGTACCAACGGCGAGAGCCAGGGTGTCATTCCCTTCCTCAAGGTCGCCAACGACACCGCTGTCGCCGTGAACCAGGGCGGCAAGCGCAAGGGAGCGATGTGCGCCTACCTAGAGACCTGGCACCTCGACATTGAGGACTTCCTGGAGCTTCGCAAGAACGTGGGCGACGAGCGCCGCCGCACCCACGACATGAACACAGCCAACTGGATCCCCGACCTCTTCATGAAGAGGGTCAAGGAGAACGGCCAGTGGACCCTCTTCAGCCCGAGCGATGTTTCCGACCTGCACGACCTCTACGGTCGCGCCTTCGAGGAGCGCTACTGCGAGTATGAGGCCATGGCCGACCGCGGCGAGATCCCGCTCTTCAAGCGGATCGAGGCCTCCTCCATTTGGCGCAAGATCCTCTCGATGGTCTTCGAGACAGGCCATCCTTGGATCACCTTCAAGGATCCCTCCAACGTCCGCTCTCCACAAGATCACCAGGGAGTCGTCCATAGCTCTAACCTCTGCACTGAGATCCTGCTCAACACCTCAGCCGAGGAGACAGCCGTCTGCAATCTCGGTTCCATCGGGCTTCCTCTCCATGTCACTGAGAGCGGCCTTGATCTGGCCCTTCTGGAGAAGACCATCCGCACAGCCATGCGGATGCTCGATAACGTCATCGACATCAATTATTATCCGACCCCTGAAGCTAAGAATGCGAACCTGCGTCACCGCCCCGTTGGTCTTGGACTCATGGGATTCCAAGATGCTCTGTACAAGCTGAAGATCAGCTACGCTAGTAACGAGGCCGTCAGCTTTGCTGATACTAGCATGGAGGCGATTTCTTACTTTGCCATTCTGGCCTCCACGGAGCTTGCCGCCGAGCGCGGGGCCTACGAGAGCTACAAGGGATCGAAGTGGGATCGCGGTCTGCTGCCGCTCGACACGATCGATCTTCTTGAGCAGGAGAGGGGAATGCCCGTAAGCATGGATCGCTCCTCCAGTCTCGATTGGAGTGTTATCCGCACTGCCGTCCAGAAGCATGGCATGCGTAACAGCAACACCATGGCAATCGCTCCGACGGCCACGATCTCCAACATCACGGGTGTCTCCCAGTCAATCGAACCGACCTTCAAGAACCTCTTCGCCAAGGAAAACCTGAGCGGTGGATTCACCGTCATCAACAGCTACCTCGTCGAGGATCTCAAGGCGCTCGGCATCTGGGATCGCAAGATGCTCGAGGAACTCAAGTACAAGGACGGTTCCATCCTTGGCATCGACCGCATCCCGGAGAAGATCCGCGAGATCTACCGCACCGCCTTCGAGGTCGAGCCGGATTGGTACATCGAGTGCGCCAGTCGCCGCCAGAAGTGGATCGACATGGGCCAATCCCTGAATCTCTACATCGCTGCCCCGAGCGGGAAGAGACTCAACGACATGTATCTCCATGCCTGGGAAACAGGTCTCAAGACCACCTACTATTTACGTGCCACGGCAGCTTCCACAGTCGAGCAGAGCACCAGCCAGGCCCGTCCGAATTGGGTAAACCAACCGCCCCAGCCGCAGCCCGAGGGAAAGGAAAAGGAATTCACCTCGGAAGAGGCCGCAGCTTGCAGCATTGAGGCGATGCGCAACGGAGGCGAGTGCGAGGCCTGCCAATAAGATCTGCTAGAGCTGCTGCCGAGACCCTTTTAGATGCCCCACCCCAACCCGTCGCAACCAAAACAACTGCATACCAACACTGGAAAAAACGATAGTTTGCACGTAACTTAACCAATCCCAACGCACTTACCACTATGTCCTGCTGTTCCTCCACTACCCAACCAGCCACCTTCCACGATCTCACCAAGCGGATCGACTCTGATCAGAAACGCCTGGTCAACTGCAAACAGGTCGATGTGAACCAGCTCATGCCCCTGAAGTACACCTGGGCTTGGGATTACTACACCAAAGGCTGTGCCAATCACTGGATGCCGAATGAGGTCCCGATGCAGCGTGATATCGAGCTCTGGAAGTCCAACAAGCTCACGGCCGACGAGCGCCAGGTCATCATGCGGAATCTCGGCTTCTTCAGCACTGCCGAGAGCCTTGTCGGGAACAATATCGTGCTCGCGATCTTCAAGCACGTCACCAATCCCGAGGCCCGTCAGTACATGCTTCGTCAGGGCTTCGAAGAGGCAATCCACACACACACCTTCCAGTACATCGTCGAGAGTCTCTCGCTGGACCAGCGGGAGGTCTTCAACATGTATCACGAGGTGAATTCCATCAATGAGAAGGATGCCTTCGAGATGAGCCTCACCGCCTCCATCATGGAGGATGGGTTCTCCACCGAGACCACTGAGGGGCTCCAGACCTTCCTCAAGAACTTGGTCGGCTTCTATGTCATCATGGAGGGGATCTTCTTCTACAGCGGCTTCGTGATGCTTCTCTCCTTCAAGAGGCAGAACAAGATGGTCGGCATCGGCCAGCAGTTCGAGTACATCATGCGCGACGAGTCGATCCATCTGAACTTTGGCATCGACCTCATCAACGGTATCCGCGAGGAGAACCCCGAGGCCTGGACCCCGGAGCTCGAGGGTGAAGTGCGCACCATGATTCTGAAGGCTGTCGAACTGGAGATTGCTTATGCTCAGGATTGCATGCCCCGCGGCATCCTCGGACTGAATGCCGGCCTCTTCCGCGAGTACGTTCAGTACATCGCCGATCGCCGCTTCGACCGACTCAATATGCCTCAGGAGTTCGGAAGCCAGAATCCCTTCCCTTGGATGAGCGAGGTGGCCGACCTTTCCAAGGAGGCGAACTTCTTCGAGACCAAGGTCACCGCGTACCAGAACGCCAGTTCCCTCGAGTGGTAAGCCATTCCTGAACAAATCAAGGATTTCCTCCCCGAGGTCCCGTGGGATTTCCCGTGGGGGAGATCCACCCAGAGGCAGCCCGCAACCGAAAGGTCGCGGGCTGTACCGCGTCTAGGGAGCTTACTTGCCGCCAACCGCTAAAACCTCTTAGTTATCCCTTTGATTCCCTTCATCCCTGTGAAATTCATTCTGCTCTTACTCTCCCTCGGTGGGGTGATTAGTGCTGCCGATCAGCCAAGGGAAGTCACGCTCTCGATTGATACTAGGCATCCGACGGCGAGCTTTGATCCTCGCCGGGTTTTCGGGGCCGGGATTGACGGGCACGAGCAGGGAGACTGCGCGCGGATGCTTTCTAAAGAGAGTGTGAAGCGGATGCTGGGGGCGGGTTTGGGGCCGATTTCCGTAAGACTACGAACCGAGCTGGCCGTCGAGGCGTGGCACTGGAATCCCAAGGGTACTTGGAGCGATCCTCAGCAGCGGCAGGGGTACTGGTTATCTGAGGCCAAGCCTGACCCAGCACATCCGATCCTGCTCTCCTACGGCTACAGGCTGCCAAGGAGGGGGGACACGCTGGATGAAGCGAACGACGATGGTTATTCGCGGCTCGACGATGGCGATCCCAAGACCTTCTGGAAGAGCAATCCCTACCTTTGCAAGCCGTACACGGGGGAGTCCGACTCCAATCACCCCCAGTGGGTGGTGATCGACTTTGGCAGGCCAGTTTCTCTGAATGCGATCCGGATCCAGTGGGCCGATCCTTATGCGACGAAATTCCGCGTTGAGTATGCCTCCAATGGACGTGTCTATTTTGGTGGGCATCCAGGAAACTTTTTTTCCCCTGTCTGGCGCGCTTTTCCGCATGGCTCGATTACACAGGGAAGGGGAGGTGACCAGTTCCTGAAGTTGGCGAATCATGCCGTGAAGGCCCGCTATCTACGGATCTGGATGTCAGAGGGGTCGGGAACAGCACTGCTCGGTTCCACCGATTCCCGCGATCATCTCGGGTATACCATCCGCGAGATCAGCGCCGGTGAGTCTGAGCAATTTGACTTCGATGATCATGTGATCCACAGCCCGGACAAGAAACAGACCATCACCTATGCCTCATCGACCGATCCGTGGCACCGCGTGTGTGATAGGGATTCGAAGGTCGAGCAACCGGGAATTGATCTGCTTGCGCGTTGCGGCATCACGCGGGGCCTTCCCCTCATGCTGGCATTGCCAATGCTCTACGACACCCCAGAGAATGCAGCGGGCTTGGCCGCATACGTCCAACGGTCGGGTTATCCTGTCAGTCGTTATGAACTCGGCGAGGAACCCGACGGCCAGCGGATCGATCCGAAGGATTTTGGAGTGCTCTACGCTCAAGTAAGCAGGAGAGTCAGAAAAGCAGTTCCGGATACCGTCATGGGCGGGCCGAGCTTTGTCACGCTGGATGTTGAACCCGGTGATGACCAGAACTACCGCTTTGAAAAGCGCTGGTGGATCCGGGATTTCCTCAGGGAGCTAAGGAAGCGCAACCAATCCCGCGATTTTCGCTTCATCTCCTTCGAGTGGTACCCCTTTGACGACGTGGATGATGTCGACAGAAAGGAGTCTACGCAGCTTCCGAAGGCCTTCGGAATGCTCGCACGCACGATGCGCTCAATGCGCTGTTTCCATCTGCCGCTGGTGATAGGGGAGTGCAACTACTCCGTCTTTCCCTGTCGCCAGGAACTCGACCTCGCCGGTGCACTGCTGAATGTTGAGACGGCCGCCCAGTTCCTTTGCGGGGGAGGGGATGCTCTCTACTACTATGGCTACGAGCCGAACAAACTCGATGGCAGTAGCGGCTCCTGGGGCAATCAGCTTATGCTTCTGGAAGGCAAGGGCGGGATAGTGCCTGTCGCTACGTACCATGCCCTGAAGATGATGAATAGGGAATGGTTTGCCTCCCAGGAAGGGATTCATCAGAGTTTCCCCGTCCATCTTTATGGGAAGGGAATAAAAGATTTGCTGAGTGCCTTTGCGCTCAAGCGTCCCGATAACAAGTGGTCCTTGCTGCTGATCAACAAAGATCCGGCCCATGAAGTGAGAATCGTTATCCGAGGAACAAATCCCTGGAGTGGTTCAGCACGACTCGTGACGTATTCCGCCGACCAATACCACTGGCGGGACGATGGAGCCGAAGGACATCCGACGCGGAACCTCCCGCCTTCGCAGAGCGCCATTACAGGGACAATCCCTGACGATCAGAGCTTCACTCTCCCGGCCTGGTCTCTCTCCATCCTCAGGTCCGAATAAGCCGAGTGATCCGGAGAGGGATTTCCACTCCGAACCATTCTGGGGTTATTGATGAGTCTCGATCAGGAGACCTTGATCTCGATCTGTTTTGGGCGGGACTTCTCGCTCTTGGTGACATGCACCTTCAGGGTGCCGTCATTGAACTTGGCGTCGACCTTGCCTGCATCGGCATCATCGGGCAGGTCGAAACTCCTCACGAAGCTACCGTAGGAGCGCTCAATGCGATGATACTTCTTACCCTTCTCCTCTTTCTCGAACTTCCGTTCGCCGGAGATGGTCAGAATGCCGTTTTCCACGGTCACCTTGACCTCCTCTTTTCTGATCTCGGGCAACTCCGCAGTGATCACATATTCCTTCTCGTCTTCAGTGATGTCCACCGCCGGTGCCCACTGGGCCACGGTCATGAGTTCCTTGTCCCCGTTGTGTCGGAATGAGGAGGGAAGAATGCTGGAGAGGCGTGACTGCACGTCCTCGAGTTCGCGGATCGGATTCCATCGTGTCAGTGTCATGTTCATAGTTTTCGTTTGTGTGGCATGGATTTCATGGATCGCCGGGATCACTTGCCTAGTGAACCGAGCGATGAAACCGGATTGAATTCCCGGCTCATGGAAGAAAAGTAATTCAACGGCACCTAGCCCGATAGACGGGGAAACGCTTATCCTCCGCTAACGAAAGAGCTTAGGAGGACGCTGACGCCAACTTCTGACAGACTTTCCTACCGCAGGAACACCCAGCTGATCGCCGCGGCAGCGACGATCATGATGACCGGGTTGAGCTTGGTGAAGACCATCAAGCAGAGGGCAATCAGACCCATGATGGCCGTCGGGATCGTGTGGATCGAATGTTTCGCGATGATGAACGTGGCCGCCAGGATAAGGCCCGTGGAGATTGGCATCATGGCATGCTGGATGGAGTCGTGCCAAGGGGAGGTCTTCCAACTGTCCCAGAAACGACCCACGATCAGGACCAGGATCGAACTGGGCAGGAACATCGCAAAGGTCGCAATCATCGCCCCGAGGATAGCGACCACGTAACCGTACTGAAGGCAGGCCTTGAGACCCACGAGGGTCACCACCATCATGGAGGGACCGTCGATGATGCTGATGCCGAAGAGATCAACAAACTGCTGGTTTGACATCCAGTGATAGTGGTTCACAGCCTGCTGCTGCAATGTTGGCAGGACCACCTTCCCTCCGCCGAATGCGGAAACCGACAGGATCGTGAACAGCGCCACAAGATGTCCGAAGGTCTGGATCATGAGGCGGATCCTTTCTGATTCAGGTCATCCCCTTTTATTTCGGGACGCGGCCGGTGCCACCAGATGGCGATGGGGGCAAGAAGCAGGATCACATACTGGACGTGTATGTGTCCGAGTCGGACGAGAAGGAACGTCACGATGATCATCACGACATCGAAGACTCCGCGGATGGCCTTCTGACCCGCCTCGAACACCATGCTCGCCATCAGCCCGCAGGCCACCGCCGTCACCCCTGCCAGCAGGGCCTTGGAGTCTGAGTTTTCCCCATAGTGGAAATAGAGCAACCCCAGGGCGCAGACGAGAAGGAAGGGGGGGGTCATGATCGAGAGGAGGGCCAGGGCAGCTCCGATCAGCCCCCTCAGGTGGTTTCCGATGTAGATAGAGATTCCGACCACCCTTGCTCCGGGCAGGATCTGAACGATCGCCAGAGCCGAAAAGAACTCCTCGTCGGTCAGCCACCCCTTCTGCGTTACCGCCAGGCGGCGGATGTAGGCCGTCAGACCACCGCCGAAGCTGGTGAGTCCGATCAGACCGAAGAAAAAAACCAACTCCCAAAGACTTACCCTTGGTGGATCAGTGCTGATCAACTGGGAAGTGGCGTCAGGATTTGGGGCTTCCACCGGCATTGCCTTCTTTTTGCTTCGCCAGCACCTTGGCGGCGTGCTTTTCCTGGTCGACTTGGATCCCCTTATCGGTGAGGTCCATCCTCTTGGAGCTATCCCAGTCCGACTCGAAGATCTTCACCAGTCGCTTGACAAGGTCGGGATCACTGAAGCGGATGCCGAGCTCGCGGCGCTCGTTGAAGCACTTCGGATAGATGTTGAAGGAGCTTAGGAGAGCACGCTGCTTGTCAGCCAGGATCAGTTTGGCATGAAGATGGATGCCGTGAAGCTTGTGCACATTGATTCCGAGATCCTCGAGTAGCCTGAGTCCCGCGACCCCTTCGACGATGTAGAAGTCCCTGAGCGAGTGCACTGGCAGGGCCGTAGCATGGACCTTCACATCCCGTTTCATCTTGGCGCGTACCAGCGCCTCGATGACCGGCGTGTCGACATACTTCTCATGCTGCATGTAAAGGGTCTTCTTGGCCCCATCGATAAAGTCTATGACCTCCTGACGAGAGCGTCCGACGCTCCAGATCAGGTTGGAGACCGCGGGCGGAACGAAGTCCTCCCTGTTCCAGTCGGCCTCGAAGCAGCCCGCCACCTCGGAGACCTCCTCCGGATCGTTGGTCACCAGACCGTAGTCGCGAGTCAGTCCGAAGTACTTCGGAGCCCAGTTGAGCGACATGATGAAGGCCTGCTTGCCATCCACGACCATCGACTTTTCATGGGTGATCGGGTACTTCGGATTCGTCTCCTTGACATTCACCTTCGCGTTTCTGAAGAACTCGAAGGCCTCGTCATTGTCATGCTCCCCGGTGAAGCGGGAGGGATTCAGCATCACCCGGACCTTCACGCCGCGCTTGTGGGCCGCGATCACCGCCTCGATCAGGACCGGATCGGTGAACTGGAACATCTTGATGTCCAGCGAGTGCTTGGCAGTCTCAAGGGTACCCAGGATCGGGGCGATCCCGTCATCGGGTTGGACGATCAGGCTGTGGACAGAGTCTTGGAACATGGATTTGATTTCATCTGATTCAGAACCTGTGTCAATCCGCGATGGGGATGGCGTTTTGAGATTCAGCCTTTCAGTGGGTATGCCAACCTTTCGCTTCCAACGCGGTGAGATCGGGTTCGTGAGGTTGGAGATCACTCACGCCGCCTTGGAGGAGCTCCGATCAGTCTGGGCCTACACGGCTGGAAACATGCGGCTCTGCGCAGGAGCAGGCCTAATTGGCGGCAATCTGGAAAGGGTGGGGGAAACCAAGACGGCCCCGTGAATGAGCGGCAGCATGCGGTGATCAATCGACTGCTCGACGGGTTTGAGGGAAAACTCTTCACCTCGAAGTATGCGAAGCTTGCCAATTGCTCGCCGGACACCGCGCTTCGCGACATCAACGACCTGCTGGCACGCGGCCTGATGCTTCGGGAGGCCGGAGGAGGAAGAAGTACCGGCTATCGTCTCGCAGAGCTCATTGTTGAGAGGGCTCGAAAAGAATCATAGTCCATACTACTTCAGCGATTCTTACGGCCCTCGACGCTCGACGCTCGACTTCCGCTTCCCAGCAGCTTGTTTGACGCCACTTGGTTGACTCGTTCGACCCCGCTCAGCTCGCCTCTTTGGGGCTACCTTCGGTAGTCTATCTGATGCGTTCCCACGCATACGTATTCCCGCAAAGCAGTGGCGCCTTCCGGGCTACGACGATGTCGTAGTCTACCGCGACAGTTCCCACTGTCTTGGTTTCAAACTTTTATATTCTGCGCCCCAGGCGCTCCCTTCGCCAGTCCTGGGTGGTAAAATCTCCACACACTAATTTTTGGATTGGTGATCTCCCTTGCCCCCCCGCTGAAAATAGCGGGTGCTAATTGAGGTGTTTTTATTTTTAGTTGCAGGGAGAGGTGTTGTTCTGAACTATTTCTTCATGAGACTTGCTGAAGCCACTTGTCGTGACATCACCGGTACCATTGCCAGCCTGGCCCCTCAATCGGACTGCTACCTGTTTGGATCTCGCACAAGTGATGTCTCCAAAGGTGGTGATATCGATTTGCTCCTGCTCACGCCCGACAAACTGCCTCTTTCGCTTCTTCGTAAAATGAGAAGGATGATCTTGAACAAAATCGGTGAGCAAAAACTCGATATCGTGAATTTCCGATTTACGAGTACCCATCCCTTCAAAAGTGTTGCCTTAGAACGCGCCATCAAGCTGTGAGTGTGGAAAACGTCAAAGCGGTGCTGAAAGCCAACCGGGATGCTCTTGAAACTGCCCTCCCCTCATTTCTTCGGTCGTTGGAAAAATGCCGTGCATTCGATCTTGAGGCTCCTCTGTCCTTTGAAGCTGAGGAGAGTTTTGATGCGCTGACTTCGAAGTTCGCGCGAGTTTCGGATATCTTCACTCAGAAAGTTCTCAAATCCTTTGTGATTCTAACTCGTGAAGATGCACCGACCTTCATGGACAGAATGAATCTTTGTGAAAAGCTCGGAGTGATTCCATCGGCCGAAGATCTCATTGATATCAGGGATTTGAGAAATCAGATTGCCCACGAATATCTCTCAAACAACTTGGTTGAAGTTTACCAGGAGTGTCTTTTGTTATCTGATAAGTTGTTGGCCGCGATTCGAAGCTCGGATCCTGCGATTAAGCGTTTGCAAGGCAATCAAGCCTAACGGGCTGATAAGCTGACAGGGGGAAAGTTGAAGGTAAAAGGTTAGGACGTATCGGGAATTGGAGATGGGAGATGGGAATGCCGAGCCGTGGGAACGGCTGGGATAAACTACCGAAGGTAGCTCCTCAGGGGTGAGACGTGTGAACGCCGAGTGCCCGGAGGCACGGATCCAAGTCACTGGGATGTGACGCGGAAGATTGACGGAGGCAACCCGCAGGGTGGATTAGCTTTGCAGGAGCAAAGATCCATCAACAGCCTGCGTGGCAGTCCAGAGGATGAAGGTCTCGGGAGAGACTGAGGCAAAACAAGCGAGTCAATGCCGGGCAGATCATCTCGATAAACCTCACCGCAGCAAGCCCTCGACGCTTGACATTGCTTGCCCGGCCTCGGCCTATCGGCCTGCGTTACGGCGTCCCTCGACTTTGATTGAGCGGATTCGTCCGAAGGCTTTTCGGGTCGGAACCTCCTGCGAGGCGCTTGCGGAGAATATCAGGGCTATTTGCCGCAAAACTGCGGAGATTCTTGATTTGCGGAGATTGCGGCTCATAATCTCCGCAAAAGATACGGCGAATATCACCATGGCCTACATCCATCAGCTTAAAGAATGGCCCGACTTCCGATGGGATGAGGCCCAGTTGTTGCCGCTTTTGGCAAGGGTCCGGCATCAGCAGGGGCACCTGCTCGGGCAAATGGAGGGACTCGGCTTCCAACTTCGAGGGGAGGCCAACCTTGCCAGCCTCACCAGCGAGGTGATCGGCTCCAGCGCGATCGAGGGGGAAAAACTCAACGTGGATGAGGTGCGTTCCTCGATTGCAAGACGCCTGGGGATTACTCACGCGGGAATGATTCCTGCAAATCGTCACGTCGAGGGGGTTGTCGAAATGATGCTCGATGCCACGCGCAAATTCGATGAAGCACTGACAGCGGAGAGACTCTTTTCCTGGCATGCTGCCTTGTTTCCAAGCGGACGCAGCGGGATAAGGCGCATAACCACGGGAGCATGGCGCACCGGGGAGGATGGTCCCATGCAAGTGGTCTCCGGAGGGATGGGTCGGGAAAAGATTCATTTTGAGGCTCCGGATGCCGTCTTCCTAGATGAGGAGGTCAGCCGTTTCCTGAAATGGTTTCAGGAGAACGAGACAATCGATCCCGTTTTCAAGGCTGGCATCGCGCATTTCTGGTTCGTGACGATCCATCCGTTTGAAGATGGTAACGGCCGTATCGCTAGGGCTATCGCAGAGTTGGCGCTCGCAAGGGCGGACGGCGTAGCAGACCGCTTTTATAGCATGTCCACGCAGATTGAGAAGGATCGGAAGCAGTATTACGACTCCCTGGAAAGCAGCCAGCGAGGAGGCATCGACATCACCCTCTGGTTGGAGTGGTTCCTGGACTGCTTGGAGAGGGCGCTGGAACACGCGCAGATAAGCCTTCGGGGAGTCGTGCGGAAGGCAAGGACGTGGGAACGTATCAACCAAGACGGCCCTGTGAATGAGCGGCAGCATGCGGTGATCAATCGACTGCTCGACGGGTTTGAGGGAAAACTCTCCACCTCGAAGTATGCGAAGCTTGCCAATTGCTCGCCGGACACCGCGCTTCGCGACATCAACGACCTGCTGGCACGCGGCCTGATGCTTCGGGAGGCCGGAGGAGGAAGAAGTACCGGCTATCGTCTCGCAGAGCTCATTGTTGAGAGGGCTCGAAAAGAATCATAGTCCGTACTACTTCAGCGATTCTTACGGCCCTCGACGCTCGACGTTGCTTGCCCGGCCTCGGCCTATCGGCCTGCGTTACGGCGTCACTCGACTTCCGCTTCCCAGCGGCTTGTTTGACGCCACTTGGTTGACTCGTTCGCCCCCGCTCAGCTCGCCCCTTTGGGGCTACCTTCGGTAGTCTATCCGAAGCGTTCCCACTCATACGTATTCCCGCAAAGCAGTGGCGCCTTCCGGGCTACGACGATGTCGTAGTCTACCGCGACAGTTCCCACTGTCTTGGTTTCAAACTTCCTCTTCCATCTGCTAATGGTCGTTTCCTTCAGCCCTCGACGCTCGACCGTCGTCCCTCGTCTTCCCTCCCCATCTTCAATATTCTAACTCCCATCTACGACGAGAGAGATCCGTCTCTCTGTCCATCTATCGTGCCCCAATCGCTCCCTTCGCCAGTCCTTAGCTGTTTCCTTGGTGGTAAAACTGCAGTCTGCTTTCTATTCTCCGGGGGTTATTTGAGAGCTGGAGCCAGTAGGGATTCGACCACTTCGCACTCTTTACGATGCTCCCTCTTGGCACGTCCTTTGATAGCGCGAATCAAAGAGGGAGAAAGGCGGGTGATGTATTGAATACGGCCGCTGGATTTACGGCCAGCCCCGACACGCGCGCCGCCCCAACGGGCTTTCGTCGCCTCGAAAAAGTCTAGAACATCTGCTCCTTGATCAAATTTGGCTTCAAGGTTCTGCGTGGTGGTCTTCTTTTTCATGGTAGAGTTTCTTTTCGTTGTCGCGGCTGCGACGTGCGCTGATGATGCGGATAGATTCTCCGCGAGTGGTGAAAATGATCGTCCAGAATTTCCCGCCGATCTTCCCGATAGCAAGTTTGCGCGGCTCTTGGGGTTGATTGCTGTCCAACTCAAGGATAGGCCCTTCCCACATGGCTTGAGCACCCGAGAGAGGGAGTCCATGTTTTTCAAGGTTGGTTTGGTTCTTTGTTTCATCCCACTCGAAGGTCACAGATGACTTTCTCATCGATCTTCTTGATTGTCAAATTCCTCTATCAAGCCTGCTCCTCTATCTTCCGCACCACCGGTGCTCTCCCCGTCTCCTTCCCCATCTTCCATCTTCTAACTCCTATCTTCCGCGCCATAGGCGCTCCCTTCGGTACCTTCCCACCTTTCACTTTCGCACCTTTTACCAGCTACCTATGTCCTGACCCGTGCCTTCCCCGGTCTCTCCCCAAACTTCCATCTTCTAACTCCCATCTACGACGAGAGAGATCAGTCTCTCTGTCCATCTTCCGCGCCCCTGACGCTCCCTTCGGCACCTTGCCACTTTCACACCTTTTACTATTCACCAGCGCCCCTTCTAAGGGGGGCGCAATGTTACGAACTTGTTACAATAGAGATGATGACAATTTTCGGGGGTAAGGGCATAGTCACAGCAGTTCAGAAAACCAACTCACAACCAAACCACCCGTAGAACCTGATAGAATCAGCCTCCAAAGCTTACCTGAATAATCAGCAACGATCTGAAATATTTCTCATTGCAGTAAAAAAAGTCAGTAAAATCAAAAACCACAAAAAACCAAAAATGAAAAAGCAACTACTCACGATCGCCCTAGCGGCGATTACCATCACGGGTGTCAAAGCGCTCCCGACCTACAACGACGGCGATGTCTTCCTCGGTATCCGCGACAAGACCGCTTCCACCAGCTATGTGCTTGATCTTGGCACGATGGATCAGTTCATCAATGCCTACAACGGCAGCTACAATCTGAACTTGAATGTCGGTTTCACGGCAGCCCAGCTCGCCGCGGATCTGACCTCCAACATCGGTGCTAACTGGTACAGTTCACCCACAGTGGTGATGGGTCTCTTCGGCGGCTTCCAGGCTGGAAGTAGCTACTCGTCGATTGCCAACATGCCCGACAACGCCCTTATCATCGGGAAGTTGACCGGCGGTGCGATCGGCAATATTGCCGACCAGACGATTGGCGGGTTAACAGGATATGCTGCTGGCATTGGATCGAACAACCAGGGTTCCAGCCAGAATGTCGTCAACGCATGGGTTGCCGCCAATAGCACCACGGGATCATGGGCCTCCTACCAGTACGGTGGACCTGCCAATGTAAACAACAACAACGGCTCCCTCGCTTACAACTACTACCCCGGAACCCTCGAGACCCAGGTTGCAAACAGTCTCTACGTGAACTCGGTTTACTCCTCGGATAGTAGCTTCAACAACGGCTTTTCAGGTTCCAAACTCGGCACCCTTTCAGTGGGTTCTAATGGCAGCGTGAACTTCAACGCCGTTCCCGAGCCATCCACCTATGCCCTGATGGCCTTCGGTGCCCTGCTCCTGATCATTGCCTATCGCCGCAAGGTCAACTCCTAAAAGTTTAACCAGTCAGAATACCAACATCAGAAAAAAACCCAACACACACCAAATACTATGAACATCAAAAACACATTCCTCGCTGGAGTGGCAGTTCTCGGTCTGGCCCAAGCCGCCAGTGCCGCCAGCTACCTCCGCCTTGTCGGAGGGAATTCCGATGCTGACAACGTCCATAACGCCATCCTGAATGTCCTGACCAACACGTCTATCTACTCTGGCAACAGCCTCACTAGCTACGCCTACGAGACGTCCGCGCTGAAAGGAAGCAAGGTCGCCATCTTCAGTGGGACGATCGGAGGCATTGGTCCTGTCATCATCAAGACCAAGTTTTCCGGGGGGGAAAAGGGAATCCAGAATACCGTCCAGGGAATCAACGAGTCATTCCTCAATGACAGTGTTCTTCCCGGGAGCGGGAGCAGCGCTAACGTTAGCAACTCACTCGAGACCGACGTGACTGCACCCGACGCAACCACGGCGGTGACCTTCCAGTCGACTTCACGGTTCGCACCGGGTGCGAGTGTGGTCCAGACCAACGGAACAGTGACCTACACTGCTCTGACCGCATGGGATGGTACCAACGGCATCACCGGAGCCACTCCGTTTGTCTTTGTTGCGACCTCGGATGCCCCGTTCAGTAATGTGACATCTCGACAACTCCAGGATCTCTGGACCGCAGGCAAGCTCAAGCTTTCCGGCTTCTCGGGGAACACCAACGATGTGACCAAGTATGTCTACGCCACAGGCCGTGATGAGCGGACTCGGCATTTGGAGCCAGTATGAGGGTTAGTCTTTGGGGGTTGTTTTGGGTTGTAGGTTGTTGGTGTTGTTTTGTCCATCCCCGGCGTAGGGAG
>Ga0304729_1000148_pt1 | contig 47905 bp, 45 predicted proteins | sample C_131016_MF_Meta_FD_190475 | JGI IMG/M metagenome (GOLD analysis project Ga0304729, IMG submission 190475) | Freshwater microbial communities from Lake Croche, Canada to study carbon cycling - C_131016_MF_MetaG (v2) (version 2) | ecosystem: Environmental > Aquatic > Freshwater > Lake | place... | reverse complement strand
TCTAACACCTAACTCAATCGCTTTTTGGGCTGCTGATGATGGATATAAAAATACCTGAGTACTAGCACCACCATCAACATGCATCTCTTGGAAGGCTTGGCCATCCACCAAGAAATCAAACATCACTGGTGAGAAAGCCCCTGGAATAGAGGCAGACGCCAGCATGATGCGCCGAAAGAGCTCAAGTGCTTCGAGGGTGCCAATGCTAGCAATACGACCCATATTCCAGGCTACTGGTATGCCGGCATCGATATTCGTAGTACCAATCAATAGCCAACGGCCATTGGTGTTGTATTCATAAGCAATTTTCTTGAGAAAATTGGCATCGACATATTTAGAAATTAATTGATAGAGTGGCGTGGAATCTGCTAAGCCATCACTAAAGATTCCAGAAAGAATGCCGCGCTCAATGTAAATATCTTTTGAGTTGATGTTGGTGTAGACCTCTTTTAGCATGGGGTCATAGTCTTTGCCCAAATAGGCAAATGGAGCGATTAATGCGCCGGTGCTGATACCAGTCACCAAATTAAAAGCTGGCCTAGAGCCTTGTTTAGACCAGCCTACTAAAAGACCGGCACCGAAAGCCCCATCATCACCACCACCAGAAAGGGCTAGGTAGTTAGCATCTCCGGCAAAAGCCTTTTTGCCACGAGCTGCTTCTACTTGGATAACATCTGCTACCAGTGCATCTACGCCAGACTGACTCGAGATAAGGTAGCGAACACTGGGTAAACCAGCGATTTGAGCTTTGCTGAGTGCTTGGGCGGGTACAGCAGATTTACGTTCTAAAGAGGAGCATCCCAAAAGACTGAGGGACAGTGCAATACAGGCTACAGATGAAGATAAACGCATATATCCCTGAATAAATTGATTATCTTTATTCTAATGACTTTTGATTCTGATCAAACTGAGACAGTATTATTAGCCTAAAGGCTAATTGCCTTGCCCCAGTCATATCATTGAATATATTCATTTATCTCTAGGCCTGCAGCATGAAAACCAAACTCACAAAAATCACTATTGCAGCATTACTCCTATCTTCAAATCTTGTATTAGCAGCAGGTGGGGGTGGGGTAGTTGCTGACCCAGGCGCAATGCAAGGTAAACATTTTGATGTGAAAGGTAAGGCGCCATCAACTTTCACGGTGGAATTGCAAAACGGCCTACGTAAAACATTGCCGTTTGAAGATCAGCGTGACTTTGAAGAATCTAAAAAAGGTTTTATCGCTGCACCAGTCTATAAGACCATCATGGCAGATGCTGGCAACGTTGCTTGGGATATGGGTAGTTATGATTTCTTATTACAAGGTAAAGACTTTGATAGCGTTCACCCTTCCTTACAGCGCCAAGCGATTCTCAATATGGGCTATGGCCTCTATGAGGTTGTGCCTGGAAAGATTTATCAAGTCCGCGGCTTTGACTTAGCCAATATTAGCTTTGTGAAGACCAATACTGGTTGGATAGTGTTTGATCCACTCACAGCAAAAGAAACTGCCAGGGCTGCACTAGAACTCGTGAACGAAAAACTGGGCAAACGACCAGTAGTAGCAGTGGTCTATTCCCACTCTCATGGCGACCACTTTGGCGGTGTGCGGGGAGTAGTAGATGAGGCTGATGTTAAAAGCGGCAAAGTCAAAGTGATTGCACCTGCAGGATTTATGGATCATGCTGTAGCCGAAAACGTTTACGCTGGCAATGCCATGACCCGTCGGATGTATTTTCAGTACGGCGTCTTATTGCCACGTAGCCCCTTTGGTCACGTCGATCAATCAATTGGTAAAAATACGGCTGCTGGTAACTTGGGCTTGATTGAGCCCAATGTATACATTAACCAGCCATTTGAAAAAATGACAGTGGATGGTGTGGAGATGGAGTTTCAAAATACCCCTGGTACTGAAGCACCCGCAGAGATGAACACCTATTTCCCACAATTGAAAGCATTCTGGGCAGCAGAAAATATCACTGGCACCATTCATAACATTTATACCTTGCGCGGCGCCTTGGTACGTGATGCCTTAGCTTGGTCTAAGAATATTAATAATTCCTTATATCGCTATGGCAATGAAGCAGAAGTTATGTTTGCTTCTCATAGTTGGCCGCGATGGGGGAATGAACGAATTCAGGAAGTGATGCGTACGCAGCGTGATAGTTATGCCCATTTAAATAATGAAGTACTGCACCTAGCGAACAATGGCGTCACCATCAATCAAGTGCATAACGTTTATAAACAACCTGAGAGTCTGAAGTCACAATGGGCAGCCCATAGTTACCATGGCTCTGAAGAGCACAACAGTCGCGCAGTGATTAATCGCTACCTAGGTTACTGGGATGCTAATCCAGCCACTTTAATTCCTTTGTCACCTCAAGATTCTGCACCACTATATGTCGAAATGATGGGCGGCCCAGCCAAGATTATGGCTAAAGGCAAAGCGCTCTATAAGCAAGGAAAGTATCGCGAAGCAATGGAGCTTGTGAATAAATTAGTCTATGCACAACCCAACAATACTGCTGCAAAAGATTTATTAGCTGACATCTTTGAGCAAATTGGCTACCAAAAGGAAAGCCCAAGTGTACGCAATAGTTTCTTAGGTGCTGCCTACGAATTGCGTCATGGCATGCCTGGAGGCGCCTCACCAAAATCCAATGGCCCGGACATGATTAAGGCGATGACGACAGAACTTTGGCTGAACTCATTAGCAATTAGTATGGATAGTAAAAAAGCAGCCGGTATGAAATTTGTCATCAACTTATCTACACCCGATAATGGCGAAAAGTTTGTCATTGAGATGAGTAATTCAGCGCTAACAAATATCAAGGGACAACAAGCAAAAAATCCCAATCTCATCATTACCTTAAACCGCAGTGATCTTGAGCGGGTGATGGGTGGTCAAACTACCTTTGAGGCATTGCTAACAGAAGGAAAAGCCAAGTTTGATGGAGATCGCAAGGCATTTGATCAACTGAAGAGTACTTTAACTATCTTCACTCCTGATTTTGAGTTGATGCCGGGTACTAAAGCCAAAAAGCCAGAAGCAAAGCTTGCTCCCAAGACAGTAAGAGATCCTTTTGCAGCTCAGGATATGGCAATTACTGCAGGTGAATAATTCTGTAGAGCGCTACGCAGGAACTTAAGGCGCAAACGCGCCACCTGCCTCAAGCGCCTTCAGTTCATCACCCACAATCCCAAGTTCAGCCAGTACTTCGCTGTTATGTTCGCCTAATAAAGGGGGATGCTTGCGAACCTGCTGGGGTGTGCCCATTAACTTAACTGCAAAACCAATATTGGGAACAGTACCCTCAATCGGATGATCAATTTCCATACGCATTTTGCGATGACGACCATGATCACTATCAAACGCTTCTGGATAGGTATTAATGGGGCCTGCTGGAATGCCAGCAGCCAGAAGGTCGTCTACCCATTCATGACTGGTTTTAGTGACAAAAGTTTTTTCTAGTTCACTGGCGAGTTCCAAACGATTGGCTAGGCGCAAGGGATTCGTTCTAAAACGCGCATCATCAAATAATTCAGGGCGCGCAATTTTCTCGCATAAGAGTTTCCACAGCTTCTGATTAGTAGCGCCCATCACAAAGTAGCCATCGGAAGCTTGCATAGCCTGATAGGGTGCGCTCATATGATTGGCAGTGCCTAGCTTGTAGGGTTCAACACCAGTGCCCCAATACTGCGCAGTATCCCAGACAGAAAATGCTAAAGCGGAGTCAAATAAAGAAGCATCAATGAATTGACCTTCACCCGTTTTAGTTTTACCAATGTAAGCAGACAAAATGCCGTAAATAGCAAAGAGCGCACAACCAATATCAGCTACTGGCACACCTGCTTTGACTGGTGGACCATCAGGATAGCCAGTGACACTCATCACGCCTGACATGGCTTGCGCCATTAAATCAAAACCCGGACGATCTGCCCAAGGACCTGTTTGTCCAAAACCAGAAATACTCGCATAGACTAAACCTGGATTGATGGGCTGAAGAGAGGGGTAATCAATTCCCAGTTTTTTCATCACACCAGGGCGATAGTTTTCCACCAAAATATCCGCTGTCTTCACTAATTCAAAAAAGACTTTCTTGCCAGCCTCGGTTTTGAGATTGAGAGTTAAACTACGTTTATTGCGGTTCATGTTCAGAAAGCCCATACTGTCTGAGCCCTTCATCTTGAAGCCCATCGCTCCTCGGGTCTGATCACCGGTACCAGGAGGCTCTATCTTGATGACATCAGCACCTAAGTCGGCCAAAAGCATGCAGCAGTAGGGACCAGCCATTACCTGGCTAACATCCAGAACCCGGACGCCAGCGAGGGGCAAAGGTCTCGTTGACCCCTTCAAATCAGGATGGATAGGTGTTTTGCTCATTGTTTGCTTGTTTTTATATGTTTAGAATGATTATCTAATAGTATCAAAGACAACTAAAACAAGATTTGGAGACTGTATGTTGATTCAATCACCGAAATGGGCACTGCGTAGCCTGATTGCTGTAACACTGAGTTGCGCACCCTTCTTTGCACTTGCCCAACAAGCATTCCCCTCAAAGCCGATTCGCCTCATCGTTGGGTTTGCTCCTGGTGGCGGAACGGATATTGTGGCCAGAGCCATCGCACCGAAAATGAGTGAGATTTTGGGTCAGAGCGTCATCGTAGAAAATAAGTCTGGTGCTGCGGGCACAATTGCTGCGGATCAGATCGCCAAATCCAATCCAGACGGTTATACCTTGCTGGTTGGGCACTCTAACTCTAATGCCATTGCACCATTTGTTTTAACTAGCGTTCCTTACAACCCCGCAACTGATTTCACACCCATTACCTATTTAGGTTATGTGCCAAACGTATTGGTAGTAAAGGCATCATTGCCAGTAAATACAGTAGCGCAGTTGATTTCACTTGCTAAGGCTAACCCAGGGCAGATGACTTATGGTTCATCTGGGATTGGGAGTACACAACACTTAGCGGGCGCCTTGTTTGCCAAGATTGCCGGTATTGAGTTAAATCACGTTCCATACAAAGGCAGTGGCCAAGCCATTATTGATTTACTGGGTGGCCAGATCACGATGAACTTTGATACCTTGCCACCAAACTTGCAACAGATCAAGGAGGGCAGCTTAAAGGCGCTAGCAATTTCTACTCCTAAGCGTTTATCTATTTTGCCGAATGTGCCGACCTTTAATGAAGTCGGTATTACCGGATTTGATGTAACCAACTGGTATTCCATCATGGGGCCTAAAGGTATGGATCCAGCGGTAGTGAACAAAATCGATCAGGCCGTCAAAGCAGCGATGGCAGATCCACAGATCAAGAAGACATTGGATTCTCAAGGACTACAACCTGAAGGCCCCGCAACACCTGCCGCATTTAGCCTGTTCTTGACTGGTGAGCTTGCTAAATATCAGCGCTTGGTCAAGAGCTTAAACATCAAGGCCGAATAAGTTTTATCTATGACGCAAAAAGATCAAGAGGGTAAGGTGGCGCAAGTAGTCTTTGAATTGCGTGGCAAGATTGCACACGTTACTTTTGATCACGTGGCAGCCCGCAATGCCATGACAGTGCCGATGTATGAAAGCCTGAAATCGATTTGTCAGGATATTGCCAAGAATCCTGATATTCGGGCGGCTATCTTCCGCGGTGCTGGTGGTAAGTCATTTGTCTCTGGAAGTGACATTGCTCAATTTACGAGTTTTAAAGATGGAGAAGATGGTGTTCGCTATGAAGCAGCCATTCATGATTATTTAAATCCTTTGGCAACACTGCCGATACCAACGATCGCGGTGATCGATGGTATGGCAGTAGGCGGAGGTCTTGCTATTGCGACCTGCTGCGACTTTAAGATTGCTACGCCCGATGCCAAGTTTGGTGTACCGATCGCCAGAACCCTGGGTAATTGCCTCTATCCCGGCAATATCGCCTGGTTAGTCGCTCACATGGGTATGAATATTGTGAGACGCATGCTCCTCTTGGCTGAAATGATTCCAGCAAGCGAACTCAAAACCCAAGGTTACTTATTGGCTACTTACGATGCTGATCAACTTGGTAAAGAAGCAGATGCTTTAGCGGAGCGCTTATCTAAATTAGCACCTATTACGCAAAAAGCCAGCAAACTCATCATGGCCAGAATCATTGCCAATCAACTACCAGACTGCGAAGATCTGATTCGGGAAACATATGGCAGTGCAGATTTTAAAAACGGGGTTGCTTCCTTCTTAAAAGGTGAGCCGGCCATTTGGACTGGAAAATAAACTAAAAGCAAGCAAGCTATTTAGTCTAAGAACATCTCTTGTAGATTGTTCAAGTAGCGTAGACCCAAGCTCGTTGCTTTGAGCTTACCCGGGTTCTCATCTAGCAAACCCTTTTTACTAGCTGCATCTAGGCCTTTACTAATCACGTTCAAAGGCAAGCCAGTGCGCTCACTAAAGGTATTGGTATCCACGCCATCCGTCAGTCTTAAGGTATTGAGCATAAATTCAAAAGGAAGATCTTTGACGGGGATTTCACGAGACTCAATCAGGGCATTGCCTTTAGTCTCGATTGCCTGCATATAGGTTTCTGGATGGCGCTCTCGTACTTGCCGAGTAATTTTTCCTGGATAGGAAATCTTGCCGTGGGCACCAGCGCCAATGCCAATGTAATCACCAAAGCGCCAGTAGTTCAGGTTGTGCTTGCACTCCTGATCTTTTTTTGCATAAGCAGAGACTTCATAACGCCGGTAGCCTGCCCCAGTGAGCAGCGCTAAGTTTTGCTCGAAGATGGCATCGATCTCATCATCACTGGGTAACTTTGGAGGAAAATTGGCAAAGTAAGTATTAGGCTCAAGCGTGAGGTTGTAAAGAGAGAGGTGAGGGGTCTGAAAAGACAGAGCTGTTTCTATATCAGATCTTGCAGCCTCAAGACTTTGATTGGGTAAGCCATACATCAAGTCTAGATTGACGGTCTTAAAGTTATTCAGCGCAATCTCTACCGCACGTTTGGCTTCCACTCCATTATGTATACGTCCTAGCGCTTTGAGCTGTTCATCTTGAAAGCTCTGAATACCCAAAGACACCCGATTGATTCCTGCTTTGGCAAAACCTGCAAATTTCTCTGCTTCTACTGAGCCAGGATTGGCTTCCATGGTGATCTCGGCATCAGGCTCTAAATTGATGCGGGCGCGAACTGCGCACAGCAACTGATCCATACCCGCAGCCGATAGCAAGCTGGGCGTACCCCCACCAATAAAAATACTATGAACTTGGCGACCCCAAATATTCGGTAGCTCAGTTTCTAGATCGGCAATTAAGGCATTGATATAGCGCTGTTCATCAAAGCCGCCTGCAAGAGTTGCAGCATCTTTAATTTGATGCGAATTAAAGTCGCAATAAGGGCACTTCTTTTCACACCACGGAAAGTGAATATATAAGGCCAGAGGCGGTAAGGCTGTCAGCGAAATGTGATGAGGACTGCTATTGAGCACAATGACTAAATACGGTCTTTTAAAAGGGCAAGCATGTCACGCACAGCATGGCTGCGATGGCTAATCAAGTTCTTTTGTACGAGGGGTAATTCAGCTGCCGTCATATTGAGCTCAGGTAAAAAGAAATGCGGATCATAGCCAAAGCCATTACTTCCTTTTGGCTCATCGACAATGACCCCATGCCAACTAGTCTCCACAATCAAGGGCTCTGGATCATCGGCGCTATTGACAAAAACCAGTGCGCAAACAAAATGGGCGCTGCGGTCGCGGATATTATTTAATTCAGTAATTAATTTGTGATTGTTTGCTTCATCATTACCTTGTTCACCTGCATAGCGAGCCGATAAGACACCTGGCCTGCCATCTAAAGCATACACACATAGACCACTGTCATCAGCGATGGCTGGATGACCACTAGCGCTACTAGCGTGACGTGCTTTTTCTAGAGCATTCTCAATAAAGGTGTCGTATGGCTCTTCTGCTGGTGGAATGCCAAGCGCTCCTTGCGGTATGACTTCAAAGTTCAGGGGCTCTAGCAGCGCTTGAAACTCGTTGACCTTACTCGCATTATTTGAAGCGAGAATAAGCTTTTGCATGATGTACTCTTTTATATAGAAGGATTTATTTCAAAGCATCTATTTGTAATTGGCTGAGTTCTTTAATGCCTTGCTCAGCAAGATCTAATAGGGCATTGAGTTCAGGCCTGGAGAATGCTGGGCCTTCTGCTGTGCCTTGGACTTCAATCATGCCGCCTTTACCAGTCATGACAACATTCATATCCGTATCGCAAGAGGAGTCTTCTGGGTAATCAAGATCTAGCACTGGAGTGCCTTGATAGATACCAACGGAGATAGCCGCTACGCTATCAATGATCGGGTCTTGAGTTAGGACACCACTTTTCAGCAGGAGATTGACTGCATCACGTGCCGCAACATAGGCGCCAGTAATTGCAGCAGTACGTGTGCCACCATCGGCTTGCAAGACATCGCAATCTAAATGAATGGTGCGCTCACCCAAAATTTGAAGATTGAAGACGCTACGCATTGCGCGACCAATGAGGCGCTGAATTTCTTGAGTACGTCCTGATTGTTTGCCGCGTGCTGCTTCTCGATCACTGCGGGTATGAGTAGCGCGGGGGAGCATCCCGTATTCAGCGGTAACCCAACCTTCACCCGAACCCCTTTTATGTGGCGGTACCTTATCTAAGATGCTGGCAGTACACAGTACTTTGGTATCACCAAAGGCGATCAGTACAGAACCTTCAGCATGTTTAGTAAAGGCCCTAGAAATCGTGACAGGGCGCAGGTCTTTTGGCTTGCGCCCACTTGGGCGGGTGATATTGGCTGGGTTCTGGGTACTCATGGGCTTAAGTCCTAAGGTTGATCTGCAATTAGTCTGTGCATCTATAAAGAATCTACAATGTCCCTATGATATCGAGCATGACTGGTTATGGCAGCGCTTCTCGCCAAGTCTCCCTAGGAGCTGGCGTAGTTGCTGATCTGCAGGTGGAATGTCGGGCTGTAAATAGCCGCTTTCTGGATTTGGGCTTTCGTCTTCCTGATGAATGCCGCGGTGCCGAGCCTGCTTTGCGGGAACTGGTGACCCAGAGCCTATCTCGGGGAAAAGTTGAATTTAGGGCAGCCTGGCGCATTAATAGCAGTGGTGGGGCCGCTAAAGCCAATCCTCAGGCCCTGGGCGCCTTAAACCAAGATCGCTTAGAGGCACTGAAAGTTCTCCAAGCCCAAGCCCAAGATACTTTTACAGATGCACGAGAGTTAAGTATTTCCGATGTGCTGCGTTGGCCAGGAGTTGTTTCTGAGCCGCGCGGTGAGGAAGAAGGTTGGATTGCAGCCACTGTCGAAGCTGGCAAAGCAGCATTAGCTGTTTTAAGCGAAAGCCGAAATGCAGAAGGCAAAGCCTTAGTTGGCGTTCTTACCAGTATCACTGGCAAGATGCGTGCCATCGTCAAGACGATTGAGCCTAAGGTTCCAGAATATGTGGCGCAGTATCAAGCAAAGCTTACCGAACGTTTGTCGGAAGCTTTAGCAGCTCAAGAACAAGCCAAGTCCGGCACAGAACTGATGGAGCGTATTCGCCAAGAGGTTGTGCTCTATGCGGTGCGTATTGATGTTGCAGAAGAATTTGCGCGCCTGAAAACGCATCTACAAGCAGTCGATACTGCGCTGGTTGGCAAAGGCCCCGTTGGTAAACGTTTAGACTTTTTGATGCAAGAGCTCAACCGTGAAGCCAATACCCTGAGCTCAAAGTCGGTTTCTGAGGAATGTACCCAGGCCGCCCTAGAACTCAAGCTCTTGATAGAGCAAATGCGCGAACAAGTACAAAACTTAGAGTAATCCGTACAATTAAATCATGACTAAGGTAAACCAAACCCCAGCATATCAAGGCAGCATGTTGATGATTGTTGCGCCATCTGGTGCAGGCAAATCTTCTTTGGTCGATGCGCTACTCCAAGCTGATTCCGGTTTGAAATTATCTTTATCAAGCACTACACGAGCACCTCGGTCTGGTGAAGTGGATGGCAAAAATTATCGCTTTGTTTCAAAAGAAGAATTTGCTCGTGAAAGAGAGCAGGATCACTTTTTAGAATGGGCAGAAGTGCATGGCCATTTTTATGGCACATCGAAACCTTGGATCGAATCACAAATGCAAGCGGGCAGTGATGTGATACTTGAAATCGATTGGCAAGGCGCACAACAAATTCGTAAACTGATTCCATCAGCTCAGTGGATCTTCATTTTCCCTCCCTCGATAAAAGCTTTAGAGGAGCGTCTTCGTAAGCGGGGGCAGGATGATGAAGCTACTATTCAGAGACGTTTAGCTGCCGCGCACCTTGAACTGCTCCATGCGCATGAAGCTGACTATATTGTGGTGAATGACTCTTTTGATCAGGCTTTAGTGGATCTAAAGCAGATCTTGGCCTCCAGCCGTCTTCGTTCTGGGCCCGCTATGGCCAGAAATCCAGCCCTTTTACGGCGCCTCGGGGTCTAATCAGTTATCCTATAGGTATTGAAGCTAAATTTAAGTGAGTTCAGCATGGCCCGTATCACTGTAGAAGATTGTCTTAAAACTATCCCAAATCGTTTTGAACTGGTTTTGGCTGCGACTTATCGCGCCCGTCAATTAGTTCAAGGTCACTCCCCACGTGTTGAGTCCAAAGATAAAGCAACAGTAGTTGCATTACGTGAAGTTGCTGCTGGTGTGACCGACCGTGACATGCTGACCAAAGTCCCTTTGTAATTTAGGAGTTCCGGTGTGGAGCTCCCTCTAGGCACAGCCAAAACATCGGAATTAGTAGGAGGGGTCTCGCCCAATGAGACCTCGCTGCTAGCTGTTCAGGCTGAGCTGTTGAATACGCCCTCAGATACACCCAAGCAAATCAATCAAGACCCTGGTAAGAAATCGATTCTGGCGACATTGCTAGCGCAATCGAGCCGCCATTTGTTCGGGCCAACCTCTGCGCCCAGTAAGCCTTTAAAACATCAAGTCGTTTCAATTGAGAACTTACTCTCTAAACTGACTTACCTAAAGCCCGATGAAGTTGCGTTAGTTAAAAAAGCGTTTCACTTTGCAGATGCTGCCCACTTAGGTCAATACCGCCATAGTGGCGAGCCTTATATTACCCATCCTGTTTCTGTAGCAGAACTGTGCGCCACTTGGCGATTAGATGCGCCGTCAATCATGGCTGCTTTACTGCATGATGTAATTGAAGATACTGGCTCGACCAATGCAGACTTGCTTGAAAAATTTGGCGCCAAGGTTGCTGAATTAGTAGAAGGTCTCACTAAGCTTGATAAATTAGAGTTCCAGAGTAATGCAGAAGCACAAGCAGAGAGCTTTCGTAAAATGTTTATGGCAATGGCGCGTGATGTCCGTGTCATTTTAGTCAAGCTGGCCGATCGTACGCACAATATGCGCACTCTGGATGCAGTGCCCATGGAAAAGCGCCGCAGGGTTGCCGCAGAAACCATTGAAATTTATGCGCCGATTGCCCACCGCTTAGGCTTAAACATTATTTATCGCGACTTACAGGATTTAAGCTTCCGCTATTCCATGCCAATGCGCTTTCGGGTGATTGAGGGGGCAGTAAAAAGGGCGCGCGGCAATCGTAAGGAAATCATTGAAAAGATTTTACAGAGCTCACGCACGGCATTTTTAAAAGCCAATCTCGAGGTAGACCTGCGTGGTCGTGAGAAAACACTCTATAGCATCTATAACAAGATGCGTACCAAGCATGTGAGTTTTTCTCAGGTCTTAGATGTCTATGCTTTTCGTGTAACGGTAGGCAGCATTGATGAGTGCTATCGCGCACTAGGCATCTTGCATTCTCTCTACAAACCCATGCCTGGTAAGTTTAAGGATTACATTGCCATTCCGAAGTTGAATGGCTATCAATCATTGCATACAACCTTATTGGGCCCATCAGGTGTGCCGGTCGAGTTTCAGATTCGTACGGCAGATATGCATGCGGTAGCAGAGGCTGGTGTTGCGGCACACTGGGCTTATAAAGACGGATCACCAGATATGAGTGAAGTGCAAAACCGCGCTCACCAGTGGTTGCAATCTTTGATTGATATACAAGATAGCAGTGGTGACTCGCAAGAATTCTTGGAACACGTCAAGATTGATCTATTCCCAGATGCCGTTTATGTCTTTACTCCCAAGGGACAGATTAGAGCCTTACCAAGAGGCGCCACAGCTCTTGACTTTGCATACTCGATTCACAGCGATGTTGGAAATACTTGTGTTGCCGTGAAGATTAATGGCGTGCAGCTACCACTGCGCAGCGAACTGAAGAACGGTGACATTATTGAGGTAGTGACCTCAGCTAGTTCGCAGCCCAATCCCGGTTGGTTGGTGTTTGTGCGCACAGGTAAAGCGCGTGCCTCGATACGCCATTCTTTAAAAACCAAACACTATTCAGAATCATTGCAGCTCGGTGAACGTCTATTAGCTAATAGCCTGCGTCAGCAGGGCGTGGATGCCGCATTGCTGACGGTCGAGATCTGGGAAAAACTGATGCACTGGACGGGTGATAAAACCCGCGAAGAAGCCTGTGTCAATATTGCTTTAGGCCGAAGATCGCCTCAAGAGTTAGCGATTCGTCTCAAGATCTTGATTGATGATGAAGGTGGCAGTGAGCAAATGCGTTTAGGTGCAGCTGATTGGATCGCAGCAACTTCAGAAGCGCACCACCATCAGCGCCAAGCCATTTTGGTTGATGGACGCGAAGGCAATTCGATTAGTTTTCAGACATGTTGCCATCCCATTCCAGGCGATAACATCATTGGCTACCTTGGCAAAGGTGAAGGTTTGCAAGTTCACACCAATGACTGCCCAGTTGCGCTTCGCATGCTGTCAAAAGATGGCGATAAGTGGGTAGAAGTAGAGTGGGGCAAGGAAGTGCATCGCGAGTTTGAAGTAGATTTAGCGATTGATACGCATCAAGGCAAGGGTGTACTTGCGCGGGTTGCGAGTAGTGTGACCTCTGCAGATTCCAACATCATGAATGTCTCTATGGAAGATCGCTATAAAGAAGACTCTGTCACCATTCGTTTTACGATCCAGGTATACGACCGTCTACATTTATCTAAAGTGATGCGTAGCTTGCGCGCTAATCATGATGTCATGCGAGTCACTCGTACTCGAGCAGTCTAAGTTTTGCAAACTGTCTAGAGATACTGGACATCTCTTATTTCAATTTCACAAGGTCCCGTGGGCGTTTGGATCACAACACTATCACCTAGCCTTGCTTTAATTAATGCTTTAGCAATGGGTGATACCCAACTCACATGCGCTTTCTCCAGATCAACCTCATCAACCCCAACAATCGTGATCACCGTTTCTTTCCCGGCCTCTAATCCTTTTAATGGAGAGTAGGTCACAGTGGCCCCGAAGAAGACTTGGTCTGCGTCAGCATCTCCATTTTTTCTGGCTAAATTATCGACAACGACAGCAAATTCCAGGCGTTGATTCAGAAACCGAATGCGACGGTCAATCTCCCGCAGACGTTTTTTACCGTAGATATAATCCCCATTTTCAGAGCGGTCCCCGTTCGAAGCCGCCCAATGAACTATCCGGACAACTTCAGGCCGATCCACGTTCAAGAGCTTTAGAAGCTCGGCTTTGATGCGTTCGTGGCCAGGGGGCGTAATGTAGTTTTTCTCTTCCATGGCATAATTATGGCTGTTGCGGCTGTAGCTCAGTTGGATAGAGTACTTGGCTACGAACCAAGGGGTCGTGGGTTCAATTCCTGCCAGCCGCACCATCTTATTGAGGGCCTAGTTGAAAAACTGGGCCCTTTTCACTTTCTCCAGCCCTTCATCAAGATCCCTTATAGTGGGGATAAGATCATTTCAATCCCTCCCTAATAGCCTTCTAAACCACCATTTTGACGATGCCCATCGATATCATCAGCGCCAATACAGATGCTTCCATTGCGAAGTGGGTATTGGTCGACTCACAAACGGCAAGGCTGGTAATTACTGGCAAGGTAGATATCTATTCACTAGAACATGTGTGGACTCAAATACGCACTCAACAAGATACTTGGTTACAGAGTTCAGGCAATCATTCCTTAACTTTCGATGCAAGTAAGATCTCATCGCTAGATGGTTCTGGTATTGCCTTTCTAATTGATATTGAGCAAGCACAACAAAAAGCAGGCGGTGTATTTGCACTAGTGGGATTGGATCCTCGCTACGAGCCTCTGCTAAAAGAATTTGATCCTATTGGTAATCTATTCCCAGTTCCAGCAGCAAAGCCGAAAAGAAGTTTTGTAGTTAGTACTGGAATGGCGGCGCAAAACCTGATAGATGATGCCCACGGACTTATTTCTTTTACTGGACATTTATCGGCTGATCTTTTTTGGTCTTTACGACACCCAAAAGAGGTGCGCTGGGGTGATTTTGTCAATACTGCTGTTCAAGCTGGTATTGCCGCATTGCCGATCGTCGGCTTAGTATCTTTTTTGATTGGTGTCATTTTGTCTTTTCAGGCCGCGATTGGTATGAAGCAATTTGGCGCAGTCTCTTTTGTCGGCCCCTTAGCCGCATTAGGAGTCGTCCGTGAAATGGGCCCTTTGATTACCGCTATCTTATTAGCAGGACGTTCATCAGCTGCGTTCGCTGCAGAGATTGGCACGATGACGGTAAATAATGAAGTCGATGCCTTGGTAACGGGAGGTCTGAGCCCAATCCGTTTTTTAGTGGTGCCCCGTGTACTTGCCGGAATCTTGGTCATGCCAGTGCTGACTTTGTATGCTGACATTGTGAGTATTTTTGCCTCTATGGTCACGATGCTGGCATATGACATTCCATTTATCAACTTCTGGAATGGGATGCTGCAGACTGTCACAATTGAAGATATTGGTTCTGGCCTCGTCAAGGCCACCTTGTTTGGTGTGGTGGTCTCTGCCGTAGGTTGCCTGCGTGGCATGCAAACAGGTACTGGTGCTGCGGCAGTGGGTATATCTGCTACGCGTGCGGTGGTCAGCAGTATCGTCATGATTGTTCTAGTTGATGGTATCTTTGCTTATATCTCTTATGCGACGGGCTTCTGATGGATAAGAACGGACTTGCCATTGATGTTCAGAATTTGACCGTAGGTTATGGCTCAAATATTCTGCAGCAAAACCTCAACTTCTCAGTTAACTATGGCGAGATATTCGTCATTTTGGGGGGCTCTGGTTGCGGTAAATCCAGCTTGCTCACAAATCTCTTTGGCTTACATCAACCTTTAGCTGGCGACGTGCTGATCGAGGGCCAGAACATTACCACTGCAGTTGGTGCTGAGCGTCAAAAGATCATGACTAGCTTTGGAGTGATGTATCAGCAGGGCGCTTTATTTGGTTCCATGAACTTATTGGATAACGTTACCTTGTTTATGCAGGAGTACACCAATTTGACTCAAGATCAGATGGACTTATTGGCGCGATGTAAGTTAGATCTAGTGGGCCTATTACCCTATGAATCCTATATGCCTAGTGAGATCAGCGGTGGTATGCAAAAGCGTGCTGCCATTGCAAGAGCAATGGCTCTAGATCCACAGATTTTGTTCTTAGACGAGCCCTCAGCAGGCTTAGATCCCATTACCTCGGCAGATCTAGATAGTACGATTTTGGATCTCTCTAGAAATTTAGGCATTACTTTTGTCATTGTGTCGCATGAGTTGGCTAGTATTTATGCCATTGCAGATAAGGTAATTATGTTGGATAAGGGCGCTAAGGGCATCATTGCCCAAGGTGATCCAAAGGTATTAAGAGATAGCAGTCCAGACCCAAGGGTGCGTCAATTCTTTAATCGTACGATGAGTAAGGAAGCAGCATGAGCAATGATTCAAATCCAAATTATTTCCGTTTAGGCGTTTTTGTACTTGCCGCAGTCGGAGTGCTAATAGCGATTATTTTGATCTTTGGATCAGGCCAGCTATTTAAAAAATCCTTCATGGTAGAAACTTATCTGAAGCAATCTGTTACGGGCCTAGATACTGGGGCAGCAGTGCGCTTCAGGGGGGTTAAGGTTGGCCAGGTGACCTTGATTGGGCTGTCCGGTGACATTTATGAAAAAGATGTTCCATTTGAGAAGCGTCTTCAGTATGTCGTTGTACGGATGCAAATCTTCGGTGATAAGTTGACTGAGCAACAGATTGAGGATTTTGTAAAAAATAATTTACGGGCTCGTGTCAAGTCTATGGGTATTACAGGCGTTAATTATGTCGAGTTTGATTTTGCTAATGGGCCCTCTGATTACGATCCGCTTCCATATAACTGGCAGCCAGCTGAACCTGTCATTCCATCGCTCCCAAATCAGGCAGATGAAATCATTATGGGTCTCCAGAAATTTGTGACTGCATTAAATAATGCCAATATTGATCAACTCATGGTTAATCTCAGCACTTTAATGGCTGGCGATGGTAAGGACAATCAGGGGCTGGTTCGTTCTGTTCAATCGATGAATCTTATCCTTGAGCGCATTGCTAAGGTTACCGATAAAGACGAACTTAATGTTCTCATGCGAGAACTGATAGGTACTATCGTGTCTTTGCGTCAAACCGTGTCGAGTATTCAGGGTGACACTGCTGCAACGGTTGAAAACTTGAAGCAAACTACTGAGAATCTCAATGAATTTAGCCGTATTGCAAGTCAATCTCCATCGAGTTTGATTTGGAGTCAACCACCTCCAAAAATAGTGTTACCGATGAATGGCACGCAAGGACAGTCTGGAGTTCAAAAATGATCAAGCATATTCTTTTAGCTGTGATAACTCTGGGTTTAGTTGCCTGCTCACTGCCAACTAGTGGTCCAGTGACCCCTAGTAGTTTTATGGTCAATCCCGAGCGCAGTGGTGCACCCCTCAAGACCCGCACAAGCTATTGGCTTAAGATCGGCTCTGTTTCTGTATCAGCGCCATACGATGGTAGATCTTTCGTTTACCGCTTAGGTGATCAGCGTTTTGAAAAAGATTTCTATAACGTCTATACGACGTTGCCTGCTGAAATGATTTCCAATGCAGAGCGCCAGTGGATTAATCAGTCAGGTATTTTCTCTGCGGCCATAGGGCAGAGCAATACCTTATTCCCGTATTACACCCTGCAGACAAGTGTGAATGAATTTTATGGCGACTATCGCGTCAGACCAGAGGCAGTAGTCAGCGTTGAGTTTTTCCTGACCTTCGAAAGCGGCGGAAAGTCTAATCCCATCATTGGCTCTAATCGCTATACCAAGCGGATTGCGCTAAAAGACAACACACCTGAGGCCCTAGTATTGGGTCAGCAGCAGGCTCTTGCAGAGATCCTCAAGGAGTATGAGGTTCAGTTAGATAAATATGCTGCTAATCTGCCTAAGCCCTTAGGGCATTAAGACTAAGATAAGCCGTATCTATAAATAGCAGTCCGGGGGATAGAATGGATTTAGGAATCAAAGGCAAAGTCGCGTTAGTCATGGCATCAAGCCGTGGTTTGGGTCAAGCAATGGCAGTCTCATTGGCACGCGAGGGCGTCAAGGTTGCCGTTACTGGCCGCAGTTCAGAAGGTTTGCAAAAATCGGTCGAACTCATACAAGCTGCTGGCGGAACAGCCTTGGCTCTGAACTGGGATCTGTCGGATGCCTCTGTGATTGACGGCTTAATTTCAAAAGTAGAAAAAGAGCTTGGCCCTGTTGATATCTTGATTAACAACACAGGTGGGCCACCGCCAACACCCGCTGCTGGACAAGATCCTGCGCTCTGGCAAAAAAGTTTTAACGATATGGTCTTATCGCTCATTGCCATTACCGATCGTGTTTTACCGGGTATGCGTCAGCGTCAATGGGGCCGCATCATTACTAGCACCACTTCGGGTGCCATTGCCCCGATTAAAAATCTAGCGATCTCGAATACCATGCGCGCGGCACTACTAGCATGGTCTAAAACATTGGCTGCAGAAGTAGCTCACGAGGGCATTACTGTCAACATCATCATGCCAGGGCGTGTGGCAACTGATCGCTTACGTCAATTAGATGAGGCAAGAGCAAAGCGTGAAAGTATTTCTTATGAAGAGGTTGTTAAGGCAAGCTTGAGACAGATTCCGATGGGTCGTTACGGTGATCCAAAAGAATATGGCGATGCTGCTGCCTTTTTAGCTAGCCAGAACGCATCTTTTATTACTGGTAACGTCATGCGCGTGGATGGCGGCCAGATTCAGGCAATTTGAAACAGTTATTCGTAAGCTTCTTGCGGGGTTTAAAACAGGAGCTGCGTTCTCATGAGTTAGCCTGGTTGTTTGTGGCGCTAACACTTTCAGTGACTGCTTTATCGAGCGTCAGCTTCTTGGCTGATCGCATGCAAAGGGCGTTTCAGTTTGATGCTCGCCAATTACTGGCCGCTGATGTGCTGATTGCAGCAGATCAACCATTGGCAGAGCGTTTTCTGCTTGAGGCGCGAAGTAGAGGGCTGCAGGTGGCGCAAACCATTGTGTTCCCCAGTATGGCAAGTGTTGGGACGCATAGTAAGTTAGCTTCTTTAAAAGCAGTCAGCCCACTCTACCCATTGCGAGGTGCACTCCAGGTTCAGTCTAGCAATGCCACTTTTAACTCCGGACCACCCCCAGGTTCCGTTTGGATCGATCCAGTCATGTTGGCAAGTTTGCAAGCAAAGCTAGGCGATCAACTCAACCTAGGGCAGAAAACTTTTCTGATTGCTGGTGTACTTGAACGTGAAATTGATCGTGGTGCGGGCTTTATGAACTTCGCCCCGCGCGTCATGATGTCATTAGAGGATTTGCCAGCAACCGGCTTGATTGGTCTTGGCAGCAGAGTGACCTATCGATTGCTTCTAGCCGGCCCTGATGAGCAAGTGCAATCTTATGAAAAATGGGCAAAAGGCTACATTGCTTCTGAGGGGCTGCGCGGTTTACGAATTGAGACATTGGAAAATGCCCAGCCCGTGATGCGCAAGACCTTGGAGCGAGCAGAGCGCTTCTTATCCTTAATAGCAGTTTTAACGGCGATGGTTGCAGCTGTAGCAATTGCCTTGTCAGCGCGGCGATACTCCCTGAAACAAGCTGATGGCTGTGCTGTCCTCAAATGCTTTGGCGCTACTTCCGCCATTATTCTGAAAAAACAAATCACCACGATTCTCAGTTTAGGAATTTTTGCTGCTGCCTTGGGATCAGCCCTGGGTTATTTAGTGCAATTAGTGCTCACTTTCTTATTGGGCAATTTGATTTTGACAAACTTGCCTAGTGTCTCCATCTGGCCGATTGTGTGGAGCTCGCTCTTTGCCTGGTTCTTATTGATTGGCTTTGCTGGACCGCCACTATTTGCATTAGTCAAGGTGTCGCCAATTCGCCTTATTCGTAAAGAATTCGAAGGAATCAATCGCTCTTCTATTTGGGTTGCTATCTTTGGCTTGGGTACCGCTGCGAGTTTAATTGCGCTTGCGGCAAGAGACTGGAAGCTGGCATTTTGGGCAGGCTTGAGTTTTGGTGGCGCGATCATGGTTTTTTCTGGATGCGCTTGGCTAGTATTGAAGCTATTGAGCAGAATTGCGACAAAGAACTTTGCCCTTCGTTTTGCAATTACTGCGCAAAGTAGGCGTTCCGGCTTTGCGGTAATGCAAATTACCTCACTTGGCATTGCCTTAATGGCGCTCTTAATGATCTTGCTATTGCGGCAAGACCTGCTGAGTACATGGCAGGGTAATATTCCAGCAGATGCCCCCAATCGTTTCATGATTAACGTCCAAGGCGAGCAAAAACCAGACATTAGTAAGTCCCTTATGAATGCTGGCGTACCAACACCAGACTTTTATCCGATGATACGTGGGCGTTTGATTGCAATTAATGAGCGCAATATTTCTCCGAATGACTTTGTGGAAGATAACGCTAAGCGTTTAGTGGATCGAGAATTTAATCTTTCATATACCGATCAATTACCACCAGGTAACCGCATTACTGAGGGTAAATGGATCTCTGGTGATAGCCCACAAATCTCTATGGAAATAGGCATTGCTAAAACCTTGAAGCTGAAGATGGGTGACCAGATGACATTTGAGGTAGCAGGTGAAAAAATTACTGCACCCATTACTTCACTGCGTAAATTGGACTGGGGATCCATGCGGGTAAATTTCTTTGTCATCATGCCACCTGCCCAATTAAGCACCTTGCCACAGTCTTGGATTACCTCCTATTATCAAACTCCAAATCAAGAAGCCCTTGATTATCAGATGAGCCAAGCCTATCCTAATCTGACCGTCGTTGATGTATCCGCTTCTTTAAAGCAGATACAAGATGTCTTGAATAAACTCTCTGCTGCATTGGGCTTGTTGTTTACATTTACCATCGCTGCCGCAGTCTTGGTCCTCATGGCTGCGATTTCTGCAACTCAAGATGAACGCTTTAGAAACGCCGCATTATTAAAAGCCATTGGCGCATCCCGAAAAACATTAGCCAGTATTGCCCGTATTGAACTTCTGGTCATTGGTTTAGTTGCTGGTACCTTAGCTGGGCTTGCCGCCGGAATGGCTGCCTGGGCTTTGGGGCGCTATGTGATGGAGATTGAATTCAATGCCTTTGGGCAGGCATTATTAATGGGAATTGGTTTTGGTGTGATTGCTTGCCAAGCTGCAGGCTACCGCTTTGGGAAAAAAATTCAGGGTGCTACAGCGATTGAATGCTTAAGAGAGAGTTACTAAGTTTTTAGGTAACTCAACCAGGCGTGTGCCCGCAAATCGATCGGTCAAAGCCTGACGTTGCATTAGATCTTTGCGGTCTAGATAAATTGTGAGAGGCCAAAAAAAGAGGGCTACCGTAAAGAGCATCTCAATAATTTGCCATTCCTCTAAATGAAACACCCACTGCAAAATAACGCAAGGGATAATCCACAGAGATCCATAGATGTAGCGCCATACGGCTTGACGTCTTTTGAGGGTGTAGCCCTGTTGATCAATCATGCGAATGCGCCAGGTTTGCATTGCCAATGTTTGGCCAGACTTTGTCCAATACCAAACGAAGTAAATTCCCAAGACGGTGTAGAGATACAAAAAGCTTAACCAACTGGGTAGTGATACTCCGAACAAAACGCCTAGAGCAAGATTGGGAACCAAAAAGGTTAGAGCAATTACTCCAAGAAGCACGAGTTGCTCATATAAACAGCATGAAACGCGGCGCCAAAATTGTGGGGAGGGTAATGCGCTGAGTTCAGCGGGCGTCATAACACTGCTTTACGATTGATTGAAGAGTCTAATTGTTAGATGAACCGCCTTCAGCGGCGGGCGGGGCTTCTGCAGTCGGTAAGCTTCTAGGATTGGGTGTAGGTGGCGGTGGAGTGCCAGTCAGGTTTACTGAATGTTGCTGTAGCGTTGGCGCATTAATGGCGCTCGGCCTTTTCTTGACCTGGGAATCTGCCAATTTTTTCTTTTGCTCGTCACTCAGTTTTTGATAAGCAGTCCAAGCTTCTGCTTTTTTCTCGGCAGGGAACTTCAAGCTGCTTAAATAATTTTCACGGGCAAGGCGGCGTTCTTTTTGAGAGAGCTTTGACCAACCAGTCATGCGGGATTGCAAACGCTGTTGATCTTGCGCACTCATCTTGGGATAAATATTTGCAAGTTGCATCCATTTCTTGCGGCTATCAGGAAGCATGTAATCCCAGTCATCTTCCAGTGGCGCCAGAATTTGTTGTTGCGTGGGCTTCAGACTTTCCCATGTGCCATCCGGTTTTTTTGCAGGAATGGTGGGAGCTTTTCCATTGGCAGCGCTTGGCGCAGATTGGGCTACAGCACCAGAGGTGCTAAAACCTAACACACACATCATTAGTGCTGCATTAGCGCCAGCAATGAATGACTTCGTTATACGTGACATCTAATATTATGGAATTATTTGCTTTGCACTGAGTCTTTAGCATCATCGCCAGAGTCAGAGAGCGGGCCGTTTTTAAGAAAGGCCAAGAAGCCGCTGTCTGCATAAGCATCTGGTGGGACGTCATCGGACAAAAGCGCTGCATCTACTTCGGCGATATCGTTGATACGTGAATCATCTTGCCATTGGGCAATGCCAATGAGTCCAAACACCAAAACTACTAATGGCGCTATCCAGCCTACCGTATCCCATAATCCATTTGATCCAGAATTCCAGTTGCCAGAAATGCCAGCAAATACAGGTTTCTGAGCGAGTACCTTTTCCACCTTTTTGGCAGAAAGGGCCTTCATGCGGGCAGCATGCAGGCGGTCTTTAATGCCAGCAGGCAGACTCTGAGCGCTCTGGCTGAGCAGGGCAGCGCTAGCACGGCCAAATTGGTCTGCTTGGGTCTCGGTAAGTTGGTCATCAAAGTGTTTCACAGCGTAATTCCTTTTAATTTCAATGTTTTAGCTAGGGTTTGTGTGGCTCTAGAACAATGGGTTTTGACACTTCCTTCACTACAACTCATTGCTTTAGCGGTCTCAGTAATACTTAGCTCATCCCAATAACGCATCAGGAAGGCTTCTCGTTGACGTACAGGTAATTTAGCAATTTCTGACTCCAAAGCCTGTAAAAGTTGACTCTGTTCGAGCTTTTGCGCCCCATCTTGGTGAATTTGACTGTCATCTGGGGCTGAAAGTGACTCTAAAGGATCAAAATCATCGTTTTCATCGGTTTTCTTGCCCATATTGGAAAACAGGGTGACCCAGGTATTTCTGACTTTTTGACGACGAAACCAGTCATGGATCCGGTTTTGCAAGATTCTGGTAAATATCAAGGGGAGTTCAGCCGCCGGCCTATCGCCGTATTTCTCAGCCAACTTGATCATGGCATCTTGCACAACATCTAAGGCAGCGTCTTCATCACGCACGGCATAGAACGCTTGCTTAAATGCGCGCTTCTCAACACTGCTCAGAAAATCAGATAGTTCTTGGGCTGATGCCATGCGATGAATTAGACCTGAATCGGTAAGAATTGGGCTATTTTAGGGGATTGCTATAGAATATAAGGCTTACTACCTAGATTCTCATTTACGAAGTGGTTTTTCCGGTAGCAGCGCCGTTCGAACTCAGGCCATAAGCAGGAGACAGAACAGACCAAACAATTTTTTGCCGAAAATTGCAAAGGACGAAAGAAAATGAATACAAGCAGCGCCGAATTTTTAGCTACGAAAGCTAATAAAGACTCAGCAAATCCAAATACCGCAGCCGCACCTCCAGAAATGATTGGTGCAGAGATGCTGGTGAGAGCTTTGCACAAAGAAGGAGTTGAATACGTTTGGGGTTACCCAGGCGGTTCCGTCCTCTTTATCTACGACGAAATTTTTAAACAAGACAAGTTTGAGCACATTCTGGTTCGCCATGAGCAAGCAGCAGTTCATGCAGCCGATGGTTATGCACGTGCAACTGGTAAGGTTGGTGTTGCATTAGTAACATCTGGCCCAGGGGTAACCAATGCGGTTACCGGAATTGCGACTGCTTATACCGACTCGATCCCGATGGTGATCATCAGCGGTAACGTACCAACGTATGCCATCGGTGAAGATGCATTCCAAGAAGCAGACACTGTTGGTATTACTCGCCCAATTGTGAAACACAACTTCTTAGTAAAAGATGTTAAAGATCTTCCTTTAGTTTTGAAGAAAGCTTTTCATATTGCGCAGACCGGTCGTCCAGGTCCAGTATTGATCGACATCCCAAAGGACGTTTCTGCTGCTAAGGGACCATTCGTTTATCCAGAAACTCTGGAGATGCGCTCCTACAACCCTGTAGTGAAGGGGCATAGCGGTCAGATCCGTAAGGCAGTGACCTTGCTGCAAGAGGCGCAACGCCCTTTTATTTATACCGGTGGTGGTGTGATTCTGGCTGACGCAGCGCCAGAACTGAAAGAATTCGCTGACTTACTAGGTTATCCAGTAACCAATACCTTGATGGGCCTTGGTGGATTTCCAGGAACGAGCCCGCAATTTGTTGGCATGCTTGGTATGCATGGTACATACGAGGCCAATATGGCAATGCAACACAGTGATGTGTTGATTGCGATTGGTGCACGTTTTGACGACCGTGTGATTGGCAACACTGTTCACTTTGCAAGTCATCCCCGCAAAATTATTCATATCGATATCGATCCTTCTGTGATTTCTAAGCGCGTGAAGGTTGATGTTCCAATTGTTGGTAACCTCAAAGAGGTGCTGCAGGAAATGACTGCGCAACTCAAAGCTGCGGGCCCACGTAAAAACGGTGAGAAAGTTGCTGCCTGGTGGGAGCAGATTAATGAGTGGCGTAAAAAAGATTGCCTGAAGTACGACGAAGCTTCCCAGATCGTGAAGCCACAATACGTTGTTCAGAAGTTATATGAACTGACAGGTGGTGATGCCTTCATTACCTCTGACGTAGGTCAACATCAAATGTGGGCTGCTCAGTTCTACAAGTTTGATAAGCCCCGTCGTTGGATTAACTCTGGTGGTCTTGGCACCATGGGCGTAGGCTTGCCTTATGCCATGGGTATCAAGAAGGCATTCCCAGATAAAGATGTTTTCGCTATCACTGGCGAGGGTTCAATTCAGATGTGTATTCAAGAACTCTCTACTTGTAAGCAATACAACACTCCAGTCAAGATTGTTTCATTGAATAACCGTTACCTAGGTATGGTTCGTCAGTGGCAGGAGCTTACCTATAACAAGCGTTATTCGAGTTCCTACATGGATTCTTTGCCAGACTTTGTAAAGTTAGCTGAAGCCTTTGGTCACGTTGGCATGCTCATTGAGAAGAAGTCTGATGTGGAGGGCGCCCTCAAGGAAGCCATTCGCCTGAAAGATCGTACCGTGTTTATGGATTTCCAAACCGACCCAGAAGAAAACGTTTGGCCGATGGTTCAAGCAGGTAAGGGCATTACTGAAATGCTGTTGGGGAGCGAGGACCTTTAATGCGACACATTATTTCCATTCTGATTGAGAATGAGCCAGGCGCATTGTCACGAGTAGTCGGATTGTTCTCTGCTCGTGGTTACAACATTGAAGCCTTAAGTGTGGCGCCGACAGAAGACTCTTCTTTGTCCCGCATGACGATCGTCACCTTTGGTTCTGATGATGTTATCGAGCAAATAACGAAGCACTTAAATCGCCTGGTTGAAGTGGTAAAAGTATTTGATCTCACAGAAGGTCCTCATATTGAGCGGGAGCTCATGATGATCAAGGTTCGCGCTGTTGGTAAGGAGCGTGAAGAACTTAAGCGCACAACCGATATTTTCCGCGGCCGCATCATTGATTTGACAGATAAGAGCTTCACTATTGAATTAACAGGCGATGGCGCTAAGTTAGATGCATTTATTGAGTCGATCGACCGCGAATCGATTCTAGAAACAGTGCGTTCAGGTGGTTCTGGCATCGGACGCGGTGAGCGTATTCTCAAGGTTTAATTTTTTTTAACTGATTTATTAAGCAATATATTTATCAACACAAGGAAATAGCATGAAAGTTTTTTACGATAAAGACGCTGATTTGTCCCTCGTTAAGGGCAAAAAAGTTACCATCATTGGTTACGGTTCACAAGGCCACGCACACGCTTTGAACCTGAAAGACTCTGGCGTTAACGTGACCGTTGGTTTGCGTAAAGGTGGCGCATCTTGGAGTAAGGCTGCTAATGCTGGCTTGACAGTAAAAGAAGTTGCTGATGCAGTGAAGGATGCTGACATTGTCATGATGTTGTTGCCTGATGAGCAAATTGGTGATGTATACGCTAAAGAAGTCCATGGCAATATTAAGCAGGGCGCTGCACTCGCTTTTGCTCATGGTTTTAACATTCACTACGGTCAAGTTCAGCCACGTGCTGATTTGGACGTCATCATGATCGCTCCTAAGGCGCCTGGACATACAGTGCGTGGCACTTACTCACAGGGCGGCGGTGTTCCTCATTTGATCGCTGTATATCAAGATAAATCTGGTTCTGCTCGCGATGTTGCTTTGTCCTATGCAACTGCTAATGGTGGTGGTCGTGCTGGCATCATCGAAACAAACTTCCGCGAAGAAACTGAAACTGACTTGTTCGGTGAGCAGGCTGTTCTTTGTGGCGGCGCAGTTGACCTGATCAAAACTGGCTTCGAAGTATTGGTTGAAGCTGGCTATGCTCCAGAAATGGCTTACTTTGAGTGCTTGCATGAGCTCAAGTTGATTGTTGACTTGATCTATGAGGGTGGTATTGCGAACATGAACTACTCTATCTCCAACAATGCGGAGTATGGCGAGTATGTAACAGGCCCACGTATCGTGACTGCAGAAACCAAAAATGCAATGCGTCAGTGCTTAAAAGATATTCAGACTGGTGAATACGCAAAGAGCTTCATCTTAGAAAACAAGGCTGGTGCTCCAACCCTCATGTCTCGTCGTCGCTTGAACGCAGAACATGAAATTGAAATCGTTGGCGCTAAGTTACGTGCGATGATGCCTTGGATTGCTAAGAACAAGTTAGTAGATCAAACTAAGAACTAAGCACCACAACAATCGTAGTTAAATAAAAGGCTTAGAACAAAGATGATGTATCCGCACCCCATTATTGCGAAAGAAGGTTGGCCATATTTAGCGCTAGTGGTTGCTGTGGCTTTGCTAGTCCACTTCTTAGGTGGTATTGCATGGTCATGGCCACTCTGGATTATCTTTATCTTTGTTCTACAGTTTTTCCGTGATCCTCAGCGCATTCCTGCAATCGGTCGCGATTTAGTGTTATCTCCAGCCGATGGTCGGATTGTTGTAGTTGAAAAAGCCAATGATCCATACGCTGGTCGCGAAGCGCTCAAAATTAGTGTCTTCATGAATGTATTTAACGTGCACTCCAATCGCAGCGCTGTTAATGGTTTAGTGAGAGAGATTCAGTACTTCCCAGGCAAGTTTGTGAATGCAGATTTGGATAAAGCATCTACTGAGAATGAGCGTAATGCTGTCGTGATCGATGCTAATGGCCAGATCGTGACCCTAGTTCAGGTTGCTGGTTTAATTGCACGCCGAATTCTTTGCTACATCCATGTGGGCGATCGCTTAAAAGCAGGCGAGCGTTATGGATTCATTCGCTTTGGTTCAAGAGTGGATGTTTATTTGCCGCTGACTGCTGTTCCTATGGTCAGTGTTGGCGATACTGTATTTGCAACCAACACAGCCCTGGCTCGTTTGCCAGGCCTAGATTAATTTAATCTCTCTTTTATTAGGACGATTTTGCCAACATTTCGCCGTCGTGGACGCATCGATCGTAGTCGACTAAACCATTCCCGTTCAGATCGCTCACCAAATGACTGGGCGGATGAAGTTGCTGATGGGGTTGATTTTGAAGTAGAAGAGCTGCAGCAAAAACCCCGCCCTCGCGGCAAAGGGATCTACTTGTTGCCAAATGCATTTACAACGGCAGCCTTGTTCAGTGGTTTCTTTGCGATTGTGAATGCAATGAATCACCAGTTTGAAATTGCAGCAATTGCTATTTTTGCCTCCCTAGTATTAGATGGTATGGATGGGCGTATTGCGCGGATGACTAATACCCAAAGTGCTTTTGGTGAGCAATATGATTCGTTAGCCGATATGGTGTCATTTGGTGTGGCACCCGCTCTAGTTGCTTACGAGTGGGCTTTAAAAGATTTGGGTAAGTGGGGCTGGTTAGCCGCATTTACTTACTGCGCTGGCGCTGCTTTGCGTTTGGCACGTTTTAACGTAAACACTGGCGTGGTGGATAAGAAGTTTTTTCAAGGTTTGCCAAGCCCAGCAGCCGGCGCCTTAATGGCTGGATTCATTTGGCTTGCTGATGACAATAAGATTCCAGTGCGTGATACCGCTATTCCCTGGATCACTTTCTTCATTGCTGTCTATGCCGGTTTGACCATGGTCTCCAATGCCCGTTTTTATAGTGGCAAAGCCCTTGATGTCCGCTATCGTGTGCCATTTGGCGTGATGGTCTTGATGATTTTGACCTTCGTACTGATTTCTTCCAATCCACCATTAACCTTATTCGGCGTTTTTGTGGTGTATTCCATCTCTGGGTATGTGATTTGGGCCTGGGAGCGCCTTAGCGGGAAGCGTTTTAGCTAATTTCAGACTTTTCGGGTATATTAATTCCATGTTGATCAATTTCTCACCTTTAACAGGTCTCCTTCTGCTAGCACTAAGCCTAAAGCTTGGGGCGGGTAAGGCCTGAGTTGATGAGATCTAAATAATTCATCAACCACCACATACCAGCCCCAGCTAATTGCTGGGGTTTTTGTTTTTAAGATTTACATTAAGTTATTAAAGTATTCAAAACCGGAGAGTAGTGATGAGCGATAAAGTAATCATTTTTGATACCACCTTGCGCGATGGTGAGCAATCCCCTGGGGCTTCAATGACTAAGGATGAGAAAGTTCGCATTGCTCGTCAATTAGAGCGACTCAAGGTTGATGTGATCGAGGCAGGATTTGCTGCCAGCTCCGAAGGTGACTTTCAGGCAATTTCTGCTGTAGCTGCAGCGATCAAAGACTCCATCGTCTGTTCATTGGCGAGGACGAACGATAATGATATTACGCGGGCTTCTGATGCCTTGAAAGCCGCTAAAGCCAAACGTATCCATGCATTCTTGGCCACTAGTCCATTACATATGGCAGTCAAATTGCGCATGTCTCCAGAAGAAGTGTTGGAACAAGCAAAACGCTCCATTCGCTTTGCCCGAAATTTGGCTGATGATATTGAGTTCTCTGCAGAAGATGGTTATCGCTCAGAGGTAGATTTCTTATGCAGAGTAGTTGAGGGTGTCATTAATGAAGGCGCCACCACGATCAATATCCCCGATACCGTTGGCTATGCAACTCCAGAGTTGTATGGCGAGTTCATTAAAACCTTGCGTACCCGCGTGCCCAATTCTGATAAAGCAATTTGGTCAGTACACTGCCATAACGACTTGGGTATGGCAGTTGCCAATTCATTGGCAGGCGTGAAGATTGGCGGAGCGCGTCAGATCGAGTGCACCATCAATGGCTTAGGTGAGCGCGCTGGTAATACTGCCTTAGAAGAGATTGTGATGGCCTTGCGTACCCGTAAAGATTATTTCGATATGGTATGCAACATTGATGCCAGCCAAATTGTTCCGGCGTCTAAATTGGTTTCTCAAATTACGGGCTTTGTGGTGCAACCTAATAAAGCAGTAGTAGGCGCCAATGCTTTCGCCCATGCTTCTGGTATTCACCAGGACGGTATTTTGAAGAATCGTGAGACCTATGAAATCATGCGCGCAGAAGATGTGGGCTGGTCTACGAACAAGATTGTTTTAGGTAAGTTATCAGGTCGTAATGCCTTCAAGCAGCGTTTGCATGAAATGGGCATCACGGTTGAAGCTGAGAAAGATCTTAACGAAGCATTCGCTCGTTTCAAAGCCTTAGCTGATCAAAAGTCAGAGATCTTTGATGAAGATATTATTGCCATCATGTCTGATTCTGCTGCTGCAGGAGCGGGCGAACATTACCACTTCATTTCATTGAGCCAACATTCTGAAACAGGTGAGCGTCCTAAGTCACGCGTTACCTTCCGGATGGGTGATAAAGAGGTGAGCTCGGAGGCTGAAGGTAATGGCCCGGTGGATGCCAGCTTAAATGCCATTGAAGGGATAGCAAAGAGTGGGGCAGAGCAATTACTTTATTCAGTCAATGCAATCACTTCAGGTACCCAATCCCAGGGTGAGGTCACGGTTCGTTTGGCTAAGGGTGGTCGGATTGTGAATGGCGTTGGTACCGATCCCGACATCATTGCTGCTTCTGCTAAGGCCTATTTATCAGCCTTAAATAAGCTGCATGACCCTAGTCAGGCTAAATTAAATGCCCAAATGACCCCATAAATCTACTTAAGTTATTGATTTATATAGGTAATCTCTTAAACGCCGCCCATAAAGTGGCTTTTGATCATCTATCGTCTGGATGCCTGGATCTGCTACAATTCGAGGGCTTTGATTTATAAAGCTTTTTTGTTTTATTTCGTTAATAACGCACGACACAAATTGGGTGAAAGCTCATGTGTTCGCAAGTAAGGAGTATTAAAAATGGCAGTTGCTGATATTAAGACGGCGGAAATCGTCAAAGAGAACGCGCGCAGCGCAAACGATACGGGTAGCCCTGAAGTTCAAGTTTCATTGCTAACAGCCCGCATCAATGAATTAACCCCCCATTTCAAGGCTAACGCTAAAGATCATCACAGCCGTCGTGGCTTGTTGAAGATGGTTTCACGTCGCCGTCGCCTCTTGGATTATCTCAAGGGCAAAGATTTGGATCGCTATCGCGCATTAATCGATAAATTAGGTCTCCGTAAGTAATTCTTATCGGTATGCAATGCCATCTTTCTTAGGGTTGTTTCTTCGCAGAACCAGTCTTGAGCAGATGGCATGTTTTTTGGGCGCTTTTCGATCATTTGTGTAGGGGATCGTGTCATTCCAATGAGTTTCTGAATGCCCCGCAGAGTCTCATTGGAATGGCATCCCTTTTGATCATGAATCGCTCCAGTGTTGTCGTGACACTGCTTTATCCCACGACAAGCGCAATGCTCATGTGAGTTTTGTGTGAACAATTTGGAGAAGATCAGAATGACTATGTTTAAAAAAGCAGTAAAGAGTTTTCAGTGGGGCAACCATCAAGTAACCATAGAAACAGGTGAGATTGCTCGCCAATCAGGTGGTGCCGTAATCGTTAACGTAGATGACACCGTAGTAATGGGTACTGTCGTTGCCTCTAAGTCTGCAAAGCCAGGGCAATCCTTTTTCCCGTTGACCGTGGATTATTTAGAAAAGACTTACGCAGCAGGCAAGATCCCCGGTGGTTTCTTCCGTCGTGAAGGCCGCCCATCAGAAGGTGAGACATTGATCTCCCGTTTGATCGATCGCCCATTGCGCCCTCTGTTCCCAGAAGGTTTCTTGAACGAAGTTCAAGTAGTGATTCATGTGTTGTCTATCAACCCAGATGTACCTTCTGATATTCCTGCTTTGATCGCTGCCTCTGCAGCCTTGGCTATCTCAGGTATTCCTTTTGCTGGCCCTGTGGGCGCGGCTCGCGTTGGATACGCTAATGGCCAATATCTCTTGAACCCAACTCGTACAGAACAAGCTACTAGCGAACTCGATTTGATCGTCGCTGGTACTAAAGCTGCTGTATTGATGGTGGAGTCAGAAGCAAACCAACTCTCTGAAGAAATAATGTTAGGTGCTGTTGTGTATGGTCATGACCAAATGCAAACTGCTATCAACGCTATTAACGAATTAGTGACTGAAGCTGGTAAGCCAGAGTGGGATTGGACTACTGCTCCTAAAGATGAGCCATTTATCGCTAAGGTTACCGCTTTAGCTGAAGCGCCATTGCGTGAGGCTTATCAGATTCGTCAAAAAGGCGCTCGTTCAGACAAGCTCAAAGAAATCTCTAAAACAGTTTTAGCTACCTTAGCCCAAGAGGGTGACGTTGATGCTGTTGCTGTAAGCGACATCATGTTTGAAATCGAAGCGAAGATTGTTCGTAGCCAAATTTTGAATGGTGAGCCACGCATTGACGGCCGCGATACTCGTACTGTTCGTCCGATTGAAATTCGTAATAGCGTATTGCCACGTACACACGGTTCTGCCTTGTTTACCCGTGGTGAAACGCAAGCATTGGTAGTCGCTACTTTAGGTACTGCACGTGATGAGCAAATCATTGATGCGCTCGAAGGTGAATACCGCGATCGTTTCATGTTCCACTACAACATGCCTCCGTTTGCCACTGGCGAAACTGGTCGTGTAGGTAGTCCTAAGCGTCGTGAAATTGGTCACGGTCGTTTGGCTAAGCGTGCATTGATTCCAGTATTACCAAGTGCTGAAGACTTTGCATACAGCATTCGTGTGGTTTCAGAAATCACCGAGTCTAATGGTTCATCTTCAATGGCCTCTGTTTGCGGCGGCTGTTTGGCAATGATGGATGCTGGTGTTCCAATTAAGGCGCATGTTGCTGGTGTAGCCATGGGCTTGATTCTGGATGGCAACCGTTTTGCTGTGTTGACCGATATCTTGGGTGATGAAGATCACTTAGGCGATATGGACTTCAAGGTAGCAGGTACTGCGAATGGTATTACTGCACTCCAGATGGACATTAAGGTTCAGGGGATTACCAAAGAAATTATGCAAGTGGCTTTAGCGCAAGCTAAAGAAGGGCGTTTGCATATCTTGAGCAAAATGCAAGAAGCGATGGGTTCAGTTCGTACAGAATTGTCAGCACACGCTCCACGCATGGTCTCATTCAAGATTCATCCAGACAAGATTCGTGAAGTCATTGGTAAGGGCGGTGCAACTATCCAAGCCTTGACCAAAGAAACCGGTTGCAGCATCGACATCAAAGATGACGGTACTGTAACGATTGCATCTACCAGCGCTGAAGGCATGGCTGAAGCAAAAGCACGCATCGAAGGTATCACTGCAGAAGCTGAAGTAGGCAAGATCTATGAAGGCCCAGTTGTGAAGTTACTTGAGTTTGGCGCTTTGATAAACATTCTTCCAGGTAAAGATGGTCTTTTACATATCTCTGAAATCTCTAACGAGCGCGTTAAAGAAGTGAAAGATTATTTGCAAGAAGGTCAGATTGTGCGTGTGAAGTTGCTTGCTGCTGATGAGCGTGGTCGTTTGCGTTTATCTCTTAAAGCTGCAATGGCAGAAGAAGGTGGCACGATTGCTCCTTTAGCTGGTACTGAGGCTGTTGCTGAAGTAGCGCCTGCTTCTGACGAAACAGCTTAAGTTATTCACATCTACTACTGCGAGAAGCTCTTATGCGCGTAATGGAAATCAAAGAATTTGGCGCACCAGAAATGTTGGTGCCTGCCACTCGTCCGGATCCAGCTGTTCCTAGCGCTGGATCCGGCGAGATTTTGATTAAAGTGATTGCTGCTGGTATTAATCGACCAGACGTTCTGCAGCGTAAGGGTTTTTATCCTGTGCCTGCAGGCGCATCTGATATTCCGGGTCTTGAGGTTGCTGGAGAGATTATTGGCGGTGACTTAGCTCATGCAGATAATCTGTTTGGTCTGAAGATTGGCGATAAGGTTTGTGCTTTAGTACAAGGCGGTGGTTATGCTGAGCTTTGTACGGCTCCAGTTGCCCAGTGTTTGCCATACCCTAAAGGCTTTACCGATCAAGAGGCCGCAGCATTACCGGAAACTTTCTACACCGTCTGGAGTAATGTCTTCATGCGTGGTCAGTTATCTGAAGGTGAAACTCTCCTAGTGCAAGGTGGTTCTAGTGGTATTGGCGTGACTGCGATTCTGATTGCTAAAGCCTTAGGTCACAAAGTATTTGTGACGGCAGGTACGGATGAAAAATGTGCGGCATGTGTCAAGTTAGGCGCTGATTTAGCAGTGAACTATAAAACTCAAGATTTTGTAGAAGAGATTAAGAAAGCGACTGATGGTAAGGGTGTCAACGTCATTCTTGATATGGTGACTGGCGCTTATGTCCAACGTGAAATCGACTGTTTGGCTGATGATGGCCGAATTGTCATCATTGCGATTCAGGGTGGATCAAAAGCTGAGGTTAGTACCAATCAAATTTTGCGTCGTCGTCTAACTATCACGGGTTCAACATTGCGTCCTCGCCCAGTTTCCTTCAAGAAGCAGATTACGAAACAGCTTTATGACACTATCTGGCCCTTGCTCAATGCAGGTCAATTAAAGCCAGTGATCTATAAAACCTTCTCGCTGGATCAGGCGGCAGATGCCCATAGCTTGATGGAGTCATCAGAGCATGTTGGCAAGATTGTTTTAACGGTCTAGAAACGTCTACTGAAAATGCGACCCCTCATCATCATCGGCAACTGGAAAATGAATGGCAATCTTGCTAGTAATGAAGATTGGATCAAGACCGTTGCACGTGGTATGGAAAGCGGTATGCCTTCTGGCCGTAAGTATGCCGTTTGCCCACCATTTCCCTATTTGTCTCAATGTGCAGCACTCATTAAAGAATATTCTTTGGCATTTCTGAGTCTTGGAGCGCAAGATGCTTCAGCTTTTGAATCTGGTGCTTATACCGGTGAAGCAGCTGCTTCTACATTAAAAGAAATGGGCTGTAGTTATGTGATTGTTGGTCACTCTGAGCGTCGTCAAACTCACCATGAGGCTGATGAACTTGTAGCAGCGAAAGCTTTGCAGGTATTAGATAGCGGTATGACTCCAGTAATTTGTGTCGGTGAAACTGCTGATGAAAGAAATTCAGGTAGAGCGGTAGAGGTGGTGCGTGGACAGGTAGCAAAGCAGTTGTCCGTACTCCAAGATCGTTTAGCGGATTGCTTAATTGCGTATGAGCCTGTTTGGGCAATTGGTACTGGTAAGGTTGCTAGCGCCCAAGTTGCTCAGGATATGCATCGTGCTATTCGTCTGCAACTGGCGGAATTTGATGAGGACGTTGCTTCTCACGTTGGAATTTTGTATGGCGGCAGTATCAAACCTGACAATGCCGTTGAGTTGTTTGCAATGCCTGATATCGATGGCGGATTGGTTGGGGGGGCTTCATTAAATCCCCAAGAGTTTCTGGCTATCTGTAAGGCGTAGATTTTTATTTGGAGATAAATCGTGGAATGGCTTAAGACTTTATTAATCGTATTTCAGGTAATTTCAGCATTGGCTGTGATTTTGTTAGTGCTATTGCAGCAAGGTAAGGGCGCTGATATGGGCGCAGCTTTTGGTTCAGGAGCCTCTGGTAGTTTGTTCGGTGCTAGCGGCTCTGCCAACTTCTTATCTCATGCAACGGCTATTTTTGCAGCAGTGTTCTTTATTTGTACCTTAGGTATTACTTGGCTTGGTAATAAGAAGGAAGTTGCTCCTGGGGTTCTCTCTGGAACGGTTGCGCCAGTAGTCGTGCCAGTAGCTCCAGTAGCACCAGTTCAGGATCCAACCAAGCCGGCAGTGCCTAAGTAAAACAGTAGGTTTTTACAGATTTACCTGTCGCTAAATTAGGGCAGGAAAGTGTTGCAATGCAGTAGAATTGATAGGTTTTACAAGATGCCGACGTGGTGAAATTGGTAGACACGCTATCTTGAGGGGGTAGTGGCTTAGGCTGTGCGAGTTCGAGTCTCGCCGTCGGCACCAAATGAAAGACTTTGTTTTAATTGAATTAATGAATTATTAGCTGTTTTAAGTATTACCAGACGAACGAATCAGGACCATTTTGAATCTCGCTAATTACTTTCCTGTTCTACTTTTTATCCTCGTAGGTATTGGGGTGGGATTAGTCCCCATGTTCCTCGGAAAAATTCTGGCTCCTTCGAAGCCTAATGCTGAAAAACTCTCTCCATATGAGTGTGGCTTTGAAGCTTTCGAAGATGCACGTATGAAGTTCGACGTGCGCTATTACCTTATCGCCATTCTCTTCATCCTCTTTGATCTTGAAACTGCATTCCTATTTCCCTGGGGTGTTGCTTTGCGTGATATTGGTTGGTTTGGCTACGCCTCTATGGTGATCTTCCTATTGGAATTCATTGTGGGATTTGTATATATCTGGAAAAAGGGCGCTCTCGACTGGGAGTGATCGATATGGCATTAGAAGGCGTTCTTAAAGAAGGATTTGTTACCACTACTGCGGATCAGTTGATCAACTGGACGCGGAGTGGTTCTTTGTGGCCAATGACTTTTGGCCTCGCTTGCTGCGCAGTTGAGATGATGCATGCTGGCGCATCTCGTTATGACTTAGACCGTTTTGGTGTCGTATTTCGCCCCTCGCCACGTCAATCTGATTTGATGATTGTTGCAGGCACCTTGTGCAACAAGATGGCCCCAGCCTTACGTAAGGTTTACGACCAAATGCCTGAACCACGTTGGGTTATCTCGATGGGTTCTTGTGCAAATGGTGGCGGTTATTACCATAACTCCTATTCAGTAGTGCGCGGTTGCGACCGTATCGTGCCAGTAGATATTTATGTACCTGGTTGCCCTCCAACCGCAGAAGCATTGATCTACGGAATCATTCAGCTGCAATCTAAGATTGCACGCACTAGTACGATTGCGCGGAAGGCCTAAGCCATGTCAGATCGTTTAGTCCAATTAGCTGCCAACCTAGAAAAAGTTCTTGGTAAGCGTGCACGGTCGATTGAGACGGCATTAGGTGAAGTGACTGTAGTGGTGAACGCAGATACTTATTTTGAATCTGCCATGCTATTAAGGGATGACCCATCTCTTGCATTTGAGCAATTGATTGATCTGTGTGGTGTTGACTATCAAGACTTTGGTGATGGAAGCTGGAGCGGTCAACGTTTTGGGGTTGTAAGTCATTTGCTATCAATTGCCCACAACTGGCGTTTACGTGTCAGAGTATTCGCCCCCGATGATAGCTATCCATTGGTGGCTTCAATTACTCCAGTATGGAACTCTGCGAACTGGTTTGAGCGTGAAGCATTCGATCTTTATGGCATCTTGTTTGAGGGCCATGATGACTTACGCCGTATCTTGACTGACTATGGTTTCATTGGCCATCCATTTAGAAAAGATTTCCCAATTAGTGGCACTGTAGAAATGCGTTATGACCCAGAGTTAAAGCGCGTTGTCTATCAGCCAGTCACGATCGAAGCACGTGAGATTACTCCCCGCATCGTTCGTGAAGAGCAGTATGGAGGCCCGGTTTAAATCATGGCCAAGATTAAGAACTACACCCTCAACTTTGGACCTCAGCATCCTGCGGCCCATGGCGTATTACGCCTAGTGCTTGAGCTTGACGGTGAAGTGATTCAACGCGCAGATCCACATATTGGTTTATTGCATCGCGCGACAGAGAAATTGGCTGAGACCCGCACGTGGATTCAGAACGTTCCTTATATGGATCGCTTGGATTATGTTTCCATGATGGCTAATGAACATGCTTATGTCATGGCCATTGAGAAATTGTTGCAAGTGGAAGTGCCTATACGCGCACAATATATTCGGGTGATGTATGACGAGCTGACCCGTTTACTGAATCACTTACTCTGGATTGGCTGTCATGGCCTAGACGTTGGTGCAATGGCAGTGTTCTTGTATGCTTTCCGTGATCGTGAAGATATCTTTGATATGTACGAAGCCGTATCTGGTGCTCGCATGCATGCTGCTTACTACCGTCCAGGTGGCGTCTATCGTGACTTACCAGAAAAAATGGCGCAGTACAGTAAATCTAAAGTTCGCAGCCCATCGGCAGTCAAGCGCTTGAATGAGAATCGCAGTGGTTCTTTGCTTGACTTTATTGAGCAGTTTTCTAATGGCTTTGATGCGAACGTAGATGAGTACTGTAATCTCTTAACGGATAACCGTATCTGGAAGCAGCGTCTAGTGAATATTGGTGTTGTTACACCAGAGCGTGCATTGCAACTTGGCTTTACTGGCCCTATGTTGCGTGGCTCTGGTATCGAGTGGGATTTGCGTAAGAAGCAGCCCTATGAAGTTTATGACCGTCTCGACTTTGATATTCCGGTAGGTGTGAACGGTGACTCCTATGATCGTTACTTGGTGCGTATGGAAGAAATGCGTCAATCCAATCGCATTATTAAACAGTGTATCGCTTGGCTCAAAGCAAACCCAGGCCCTGTGATGAGCGATAACCATAAGGTTTCTCCACCAAACCGTGTGGATATGAAAACCAATATGGAAGAATTAATTCATCACTTCAAACTCTTTACTGAAGGTATTCACGTTCCGAAGGGCGAAGCTTATTCAGCTGTTGAGCATCCAAAAGGTGAGTTCGGTATTTACTTGATTTCTGATGGTGCTAATAAGCCATATCGCCTGAAAATTCGTGCACCAGGATTTGTCCATCTTTCAGCCATGGATGAAATGTCACGTGGCCACATGTTGGCTGATGCGGTGACCATTATTGGTACGCAAGACATAGTATTTGGAGAGATTGACCGCTAATGACAACAACTCTTCAACTATCCGATAAAACGCTGGCAGATATTGCTCACGATGTCGCAAAGTATCCACCAGAGCACAAACAATCTGCAGTGATGGCTGCTTTGATTGCCGCTCAAACCGAAGTAGGTTGGGTATCACCTGAAGTGATTGCAACAGTTGCTCAGATTTTAGAGATGCCAACCATTGCAGTAGATGAAGTGGCTACTTTCTACAATATGTACAACACCAAGCCGATTGGTAAGTATAAGTTGGTGATCTGTACCAACTTGCCTTGTCAATTAACGCATGGGGCTACAGCGGCAAATTATCTTAAAGATACTCTAGGTATTGGCTTTAACGAAACTACTCCTTGTGGCACCTTCACGCTGAAAGAGGGAGAGTGTATGGGTGCCTGCGGCGATTCACCAGTGTTGCTCGTGAATGACAAGCGCATGTGTAGCTTTATGAGTAAAGAAAAAATTGATTCACTCTTAAGTGAACTTCGTGCAGAAGGGAAAGCGGCATGACCAGCTTGCACGACCGCCATATTAAGCCTTTGATCCTCGCAGGATTAAATGGGAATAACTGGCGTTTAAAAGATTACGAGAGTCGTGGTGGCTATCAACAATTGCGTCGTTTGTTAAATGACAAGGTTGCACCTGACGCCATCATTGCAGAATTAAAAGCATCATCATTGCGTGGTCGCGGTGGCGCAGGTTTCCCAACAGGATTGAAGTGGAGCTTTATGCCCCGTCAGTTCCCAGGGCAAAAATATTTAGTTTGTAATAGCGATGAAGGTGAGCCCGGTACTTTTAAAGACCGTGACATCATGCGATACAACCCCCATGCTTTGATTGAAGGAATGATCATTGGTGCCTACACCATGGGTATTACGGTTGGCTATAACTATATTCACGGTGAGATCTGGGAAGTGTATGCACGCTTTGAAGAAGCCTTGGAAGAAGCGCGTGCTGCAGGTTACTTAGGCGACATGATTTTGGACAGTGACTTCTCCTTTCAATTGCATGCGACTCCAGGTTGGGGCGCTTATATCTGTGGTGAAGAGACTGCTTTACTGGAATCATTGGAAGGTAAAAAAGGCCAACCACGCTTTAAGCCACCATTCCCAGCCAGCTTTGGTTTGTATGGCAAGCCCACCACGATTAATAACACTGAAACATTTGCGGCAGTGCCATTTGTCTTGGCAATTGGTGGTCAAGCCTATTTAGATCTTGGTAAACCCAATAATGGCGGTACCAAAATTTTCTCTGTATCTGGTGACGTAGTACATCCAGGTAACTATGAGGTTCCATTAGGTACACCTTTTGCTGACTTACTAAAACTTGCTGGTGGCATGCGCGATGGCAAAGCATTAAAAGCAGTAATTCCTGGCGGTTCTTCAGCTCCTGTAGTTCCTGGTGAGCAAATGATGGATCTGACCATGGATTACGACAGTATTGCTAAAGCAGGTTCCATGCTGGGATCTGGTGCTGTGATCGTGATGAACGAAACGCGTTGTATGGTTCGTACCCTAGAGCGTTTGTCTTACTTCTATCACGAAGAATCTTGCGGTCAGTGCACCCCATGTCGTGAAGGTACTGGCTGGTTATGGCGCATTGTGCATCGGATTGAACATGGTCAAGGACGCCCTGAGGATTTAGATTTACTGAATGACGTAGCAGCCAACATTCAAGGACGCACGATTTGCGCTTTGGGTGATGCTGCTGCAATGCCAGTGCGTGGCATGTTGAAGCATTACATGAATGAATTTGTATATCACGTAGAACATAAGCGCTGCTTAGAGTCTGCGCAACCTTTATAAGTTATTGAGCTGGGATATTTTCAAGTGAGCATGGTAGAAATTGAACTAGATGGCAAGACGGTAGAAGTTCCGCAAGGTTCGATGGTGATGCACGCCGCGAATAAGGTCGGCACTTATATCCCCCATTTCTGCTATCACAAGAAATTATCCATCGCCGCTAACTGCCGTATGTGTTTGGTCGAAGTCGAGAAGGCACCAAAACCTTTACCTGCTTGTGCTACACCAGTGAGTCAAGGCATGAAGGTATTTACCCATTCTGCAAAAGCAGTAGAGGCGCAACGCTCTGTCATGGAGTTCTTGCTGATTAATCACCCATTGGATTGCCCAATTTGCGACCAAGGTGGTGAGTGTCAGTTACAAGACTTAGCTGTTGGTTATGGTAAGTCGAATTCACGCTACGACGAAGAGAAGCGGGTGGTATTTCATAAGAATGTAGGTCCATTGATCTCGATGCAAGAGATGACCCGTTGTATTCATTGCACCCGTTGTGTTCGTTTTGGCCAAGAGGTTGCTGGCGTCATGGAATTGGGCATGGTCAACCGCGGTGAGCATTCAGAAATTACTACCTTTGTGGGCCAAACGGTTGATTCAGAGTTGTCTGGAAACATGATTGATATATGCCCCGTTGGTGCATTGACTAGTAAACCCTTTCGCTATGCAGCGCGTACTTGGGAATTGGGCCGCAAACGTTCTGTCAGCCCGCACGATAGCTTGGGTGCAAACACTACCGTACAAACTAAAGATAATAAAGTCATGCGGGTGGTGGCTCTAGAGAATGAAGCAATCAATGAGTGCTGGATTAGCGACCGTGATCGCTTTGCCTATGAAGGCTTAAATAGCGCAGATCGCGTGACTACGCCAATGGTGAAGCAGGGTGGTCAATGGCTTGAAACAGATTGGCAATCAGCGCTTGATTACGTAACTCACTCATTAAAGACTATCGCTGCAGAAAGTGGCTCAGAGTCGATTGGCGCATTAGCCCATCCAATTTCTAGCACTGAAGAATTGCATCTCTTGCAAAAGATGGTACGTGGCTTAGGTTCTCATCACATTGAAACCCGTCTACGTCAAACAGATATCAAAGCTGCTGTAAGTGCACCATGGCTAGGTATGCCAATTGCTAAATTAAGTGAGTTAGATCGCGCTCTGATCGTTGGCAGCTTCTTGCGCAAGGATCAACCGATTATTGCAGCGCGTATGCGGACTGCTGCTAAGCGTGCTTTACAGGTAATGCGTATTGATGCTGGCGGCGATGATTGGTTAATTCCAAGCACTGGTATCTCAGTAGTGCCGAGTGCATGGCTTAATAGCTTGAGTGAAGTTGCGCTAGCAGTGGCTAAAGCAAAATCCGTTTCTGCTCCTGCAGGAACAGCTGCTTTATCGATTTCTCCGGCAGCGCAGAAGATTGCTGAGAGCTTGCTGTCTGGCACAACAAAAGCAGTGCTTCTGGGTTCTGCAGCTATTGCGCATCCCCAGGCTTCAGATTTACATGTGATGGCGCAATTTATTGCAGAGCAAACAGGTGCCACATTAGGTTTCTTGCCAGTAGGTGGTAACGCTGTGGGCGCTGCATTGGTAAATGCTAATGGTGCTGGTGTTGAGTCTGTACTCTCAGGTGATCGTAAAGCAGTATTGCTGATGAATATTGAGCCTGATGCAGATTTACCAAATCCCATACAAGCGCGGGCTGCACTGGCAAAAGCCAATACGGTAATTGCATTGAGTGCCTATAAGAGCGCTGATTTACTTGAGGTGGCTGATGTGATTCTCCCGATCTCTACATTTACTGAAACGGTATGCACATTTGTGAATGCAGAAGGTATTGCGCAGACTGTTCAACCGTCAGTGAAGCCTTTAGCTGATTCCCGACCAGCATGGAAAGTGCTGCGGGTACTTGGCGGTCTCTTAGGTCTTGATGGCTTCTTATTAAATTCGCCAGAGGAGGTTCTAGGCGAAGCCCTCGATGAAAACTATTGCACTCGCTTGAGTAATAAAGCAACGAGCAACTCCATTGCCAGTGGTAAGCTCACTCCAATGAATGGTCTTGAGCGAATTGCAGATGTCAACATCTATGCCGGCGACCAAATCGTGCGTCGTTCCTCTGCCTTGCAATTAACACGCGATGCAAAACGGGGCAATCAGGCCGGTTTAAATCAGCAGCTCTTCTCAGAACTTGGTCTCAAAGAGGGCGATGCAGTCCGTGTTTCTCAAGACAAGCAGTCTGTTGAGCTGCCTGCAACACTAGAAGTGAATTTAGCGTCAGGTGCCGTCAGAATTTCTGCGGGCACCATGGCTAGTGCCAAATTAGGGGCTATGTATGGCCCGATTACCGTAAGTAAAGCGTAAGCTAGAAAATGGATCATTTCTTAAACCTCATTACTACGCAAGGCGAGACCACCTTTGGCTCTTTATGGCCACTAGTTTGGGCATTGATTCGGATTGTCATCATCGTGCTACCCATGTTTGCTTGTGTCGCTTATTTAACGCTTTGGGAAAGAAAGTTAATTGGTTGGATGCATATTCGTCTCGGACCAAACCGGGTTGGGCCATTAGGCCTCTTGCAGCCGATTGCTGATGCATTGAAACTGTTGTTGAAGGAGATTATTTCTCCTGCGCAGTCTTCTAAGGTCTTGTTCTTTATTGCGCCGATTATGGTCATCATGCCTGCCTTTGCTGCTTGGGCAGTGATTCCTTTTCAAGCCAAAATGGTTCTAGCAGATGTCAATGCTGGTCTGCTCTACATCATGGCTATTTCATCGATTAGTGTTTACGGTGTGATTTTGGCTGGTTGGTCTTCCAACTCTAAATACCCATTCTTAGGTGCCATGCGCGCATCAGCACAGATGATCTCTTATGAGATTGCGATGGGCTTTGCCTTAGTAACGGTACTTCTGACTTCAGGCTCATTAAATTTGAGCACGATTGTTGCATCCCAACAGCAAGGTTTTTTTGCTGATCTAGGGTTGAACTTCTTATCTTGGAATTGGCTGCCATTGCTTCCTATGTTCCTGATTTACTTTATCTCAGGAGTTGCAGAGACAAACCGTCACCCGTTTGATGTGGTCGAAGGGGAGTCAGAGATTGTTGCAGGACACATGGTTGAGTACTCCGGAATGTCTTTTGCGATGTTCTTCTTGGCCGAATACGCCAATATGATTCTGATTGCTGCAGTTGCTTCCATCATGTTCTTGGGCGGCTGGTTACCGATTGTGGATTTACCAATCCTACGTGATATTCCTGGTTTCTTCTGGTTATTTGGCAAGACCTTCTTCCTCTTGTCTTGCGTGATTTGGTTGAGAGCTACTTTGCCTCGCTATCGCTATGACCAAATCATGCGTTTAGGCTGGAAGATCTTCATTCCCATCTCTGTATTTTGGGTGGTTGTGGTTGGCGCATGGGTGGTATCCCCATGGAATATTTGGAAATAGGTTAATCAATTATGTTTAAGAAAATTTCCCAATTCCTCGATAGTTTGATGCTCAAAGACATCTTGACTGGTATGTCGATTACTGGTCGTTATCTCTTTAAGCCAAAAATTACTGTGCAATACCCAGAAGAGAAGACTCCATTGTCACCACGCTTCCGTGGCCTGCATGCTTTGCGTCGTTATGAAAACGGTGAAGAGCGTTGCATTGGCTGTAAATTGTGTGAAGCTGTCTGTCCTGCATATGCGATCACCATTGAAACGGCTGAGCGCGAAGATGGTACCCGCCGTACTAGCCGTTATGACATCGATTTAACCAAATGCATCTTCTGTGGCTTCTGTGAAGAAGCATGTCCAGTTGACGCTATTGTAGAAACCAATATATTTGAATACTTTGGCGATAAACGGGGTGACTTGTACTTCACTAAAGACATGTTATTGGCCGTAGGCGATAAATATGAAAAAGATATTGCAGCTAACCGTGCAGCTGATGCACCTTATCGATGATCGGATAGAGCACATATCACTATGACATTTGATCCATCCACCTTATTCGCTATCTTCTTCTATGGATTTGCAGGTTTACTTGTGATTGCTGCAGTGCGCGTGATCACAGCCCGCAATCCAGTCCACGCTGCGCTATTTTTGGTCTTAGCTTTCTTCTGTGCTTCAGGCCTTTGGATGTTGCTGAAGGCTGAGTTCCTCAGTTTGGCATTAATCTTGGTTTATGTTGGCGCTGTGATGGTTCTGTTCATCTTCGTAGTGATGATGTTAGATCTCGATGTAGAGCATTTGCGTCGTGACTTCAGAAAATACTTGCCTGTTGCTTTCTTGATGGGTGCTGTGATTGTTCTAGAGTTATCGATTGTGATCATTCGTAGCTTTATCGGCACAAACGCCCCAGTGCAGCCAATGCCAGAAGAGATTGCTGCAAACAATACTTTAGCCTTAGGTAGATTGATTTTTGTAGACTATGTTTACGCCTTTGAAGTTGCTGGCGTGATTCTCTTAGTTGCCATCATTGCTGCTGTTGCCTTGACTTTGCGTAATCGCAAAGACTCTAAGTCTCAGAATATTCATGAGCAAGTGAATGTCGTCGCAGCGGATCGTATGCGTGTTGTCAAGATGGGTTCAGATATGGGTGCAAAGCAAGACTCTAGAGTGGAGAAGAAATGAATATCACTCTCGCTCACTACTTAGTACTCGGCGCAATTTTGTTTGCGACCAGCGTAATTGGTATTTTTCTGAATCGCAAGAACGTGATTGTGCTCTTGATGGCAATTGAGTTGATGCTTCTTTCGGTAAACATGAACTTTATTGCCTTCTCTCATTATTTGAGCGATATGGCAGGTCAAGTATTTGTATTCTTTATTTTGACTGTGGCAGCTGCAGAAGCAGCTATCGGTTTGGCAATTTTGGTCGTGCTCTTCCGTAAGGTTGACACCATTAATGCCGATGATCTTGACCACCTAAAAGGCTAATGATGCAATTGACCTTAAATATTCCTGTTCTTTGCGCAATTCCTCTTGCGCCATTGATTGGCTCGATGATTGCTGGCTTCTTTGGCACTAAATTAGGCGGTAATCGCATCGGTCATGGCGTATGCCAATTTGTCACCATTTTAGGTGTAGCGATCGCATTTGCATTATCTTGCAATGTGTTGGCGCAGGTGATGGACGGCTTTTACTTTAATGGCACCGTATACCGCTGGATGGAATTGGGTGAGCTCAATTTAGATATTGGTTTCTTAATTGATCCATTAACAGCCACCATGATGTGTGTCGTGACCTTTGTATCGCTCATGGTTCATATTTACACCATTGGTTATATGCAGGGAGAAGAGGGCTACAACCGCTTCTTTTCCTATATCTCATTATTTACCTTTGCCATGTTGATGTTGGTGATGAGTAATAACCTCTTGCAGCTCTTCTTTGGCTGGGAAGCAGTAGGCGTAGTTTCTTATCTTTTGATTGGCTTCTACTATGAGCGCCAGTCTGCAGTGTTTGCCAATATGAAGGCCTTCTTGGTGAACCGTATTGGCGACTTCGGCTTCATTCTAGGCATTGGTTTATTGCTAGCTAGTACTGGCTCAATGCAGTACGACGTGATTTTTTCTCAGAACACTGCTTTAGCAGCCCAGATATTGCCGGGCACTAGCTGGAATTTATTGACGGTAGTTTGTATCTGCTTATTTATCGGTGCGATGGGTAAGTCAGCACAGTTCCCATTACATGTTTGGTTGCCAGACTCCATGGAAGGCCCAACGCCAATTTCTGCATTGATTCATGCGGCAACCATGGTTACTGCTGGTATCTTTATGGTGTCTCGGATGTCACCATTGTTTGAGCTTTCAGATGTGGCCCTGAGCTTTATCTTGATCATTGGCTCTATCACAACGCTCTTCATGGGATTTTTGGGGATTGTGCAAAATGATATCAAGCGTGTAGTGGCGTATTCCACGCTATCCCAATTAGGTTATATGACCGTAGCACTGGGTGTTTCTGCTTATCCAGTAGCAATCTTCCATTTGATGACCCATGCGTTCTTCAAGGCCTTATTGTTCCTAGCGGCGGGTAGCGTGATTATGGGTATGCACCATGAGCAAGATATGCGCAAGATGGGCGGTCTCTGGAAATACATGCCAATCACTTGCCTCATGATGTTATTAGGTAGCTTAGCCTTGATCGGCACACCATTCTTCTCTGGTTTCTATTCCAAAGATTCCATCATTGAAGCAGTTGCTGCTAGTCATATTGCTGGCTCAGGTTTTGCTTACTTTGCTGTTATGGCTAGCGTCTTTGTGACTGCTTTATATTCATTCCGTCTCTATTTCTTAGTATTCCACGGCAAAGCACGCTGGGGCCATACTGATTCACATGCGCATACAGAGCAGGGCGATGACCATGCTCATCATGGTTTGGCGCCAGGTGAGAAGCCGCATGAGTCTTCGGCGGTTGTGACTGTGCCATTGATTCTCTTGGCAATCCCGTCCGTCATCATTGGCTTTTACACCATTACGCCACTCTTGTTCGGCACCTACTTTGGTGACTCCATCTTTATCGATGTACTCCGCCATCCGATTATGAAAGAACTCGAAGATGAGTTCCAAGGCCCAGTAGCAATGGCCATGCATGCATTTACTTCACCAGTACTGCTCTTAGTGGTGCTGGGCGTACTAACGGCTGCGATTTGCTATCTTTGGGCTCCCAAGCTACCTGCCAAGGTTGCAGAAGCATTAGGGCCGATCAAAAAATTACTCGATAACAAATACTATCTGGATGATTTGAATCAAGCAGTCTTCGCGAAGGGTCTTATTTGGATCGGTAGCTTCTTGTGGCATCGTGGGGATCAGAAAATCATTGATGGTTTCTTTGTCAATGGTAGTGCACACACAGTAGGGCGCTTTGCCGGCGTGATTCGCCATTTGCAATCCGGTTATCTTTATCACTACGCCTTTGCAATGATTGCAGGCTTGGCGGCATTGCTAGCCTGGGTTTTGTACGCTTACCAGCCTTTTGTTCGCTAGGCCGCCACTATGATTCTTTCCTACGCCATCTGGACCCCGATTGTTTTTGGACTCATTATTTTAATTTTTGGGTCTGAGAAACCATCTGCAGGTGTTCGCTGGCTCTCGTTGATTGGTGCCATTCTCGGTTTTATCGCAACGCTTCCTTTGATCATTCAGTTTGATATTGCTAATCCAGGGATGCAGTTTGTCGAGAAGTTGAGTTGGATTCCACGCTACGACATTAACTATTACCTGGGTATTGACGGTATCTCCGTTTGGTTCATTGTGCTCACTGCCTTCATCAATATTTTTGTGGTGATAGCAGCATGGGAAGTGATTGATACCAAGGTATCGCAATACATGGCTTCTTTCATGATCCTTTCCGGATTAATGGTTGGCGTATTTTGTGCGCTTGATGCTTTATTGTTCTACGTCTTCTTTGAAGCAACCTTAATTCCGATGTACATCATCATTGGCGTCTGGGGTGGCCAGAACCGTATCTATGCTGCATTTAAGTTCTTCTTGTACACCTTACTTGGCTCCTTATTAACGTTGGTTGCCATGCTATATCTGTACAACGTTACTAATAGCTTTGATATTTTGGTTTGGCAAAATGCACGCCTAGATATCGTCGAACAAATTTTATTGTTCTTTGCTTTCTTTATGGCATTTGCTGTGAAAGTGCCAATGTGGCCATTGCATACCTGGTTACCTGATGTTCACGTAGAAGCGCCTACTGGTGGCTCTGTCGTGTTGGCAGCCATTATGTTAAAGCTCGGTGCCTACGGTTTCTTGCGTTTCTCATTACCAATTGCACCAGATGCTAGCCAATATCTTGGCCCATTTATCATCTTCTTATCCTTAGTTGCGGTGATCTATGTAGGCGCAGTAGCTTTGGTGCAGAAGGATATGAAAAAGCTTGTGGCTTATTCATCGATTGCACATATGGGTTTTGTAACCCTGGGCTTTTTCCTCTTTAGCCCTCTAGGTATCGAGGGCGGTATTGTGCAGATGATCTCGCACGGCTTTGTGTCTGGTGCCATGTTCCTCTCCATTGGTGTGCTCTATGACCGTATGCATACCCGTCAGATTGCGGATTACGGTGGGGTAGTGCATCGCATGCCAGCATTTACTGCGTTTGCTGTGTTAATGGCGATGGCGAACTGCGGCCTACCAGCAACTTCAGGATTTGTTGGCGAGTTCATGGTGATTCTCGCAGCAGTGGATTATGACTTTGTGATCGGTATCTTGGCCTCAACAGCCTTAATTCTGGGTGCGGCTTATTCATTATGGATGGTCAAGCGCGTATTCTTCGGCGCCATTACTAATGCCCATGTAGAAGAGTTAAAAGATCTCAATGGTCGCGAGTATTTCATGATGGCTGTATTAACAATCTGCGTGATTG